>Ga0123357_10006057_pt1 | contig 14636 bp, 9 predicted proteins | sample TergutEmb28metaG_FD_89873 | JGI IMG/M metagenome (GOLD analysis project Ga0123357, IMG submission 89873) | Embiratermes neotenicus P4 segment gut microbial communities from Petit-Saut dam, French Guiana - Emb289 P4 | ecosystem: Host-associated > Arthropoda: Insects > Digestive system > Gut ...
AAGATGGTCTATTGATGGCGCACAAAGAATTGCCAATCTAAGAGCTTATAAGAAAAGTAATCGTTGGAAATGTGTTGTTGGACAAATCAAAAGGGCAGCATAGTGCAATTTGTCATACACCCCCTGAGCCCAAACTTTCACAATCCAACAGAATTTTTTTCCGGGTTTTCTATAATAATAAAAAAGCCTACTGAAACAATGTTCAATAAGCTTTTCTATATCATCATAGTAGGATAAAACTTTCAGAAGTTTTTATCAACTATTTTTGGCATATATAACCTAACCGGAAAAGGCCACCTAAAGATTTTAAAAATTCTTTAGAATCAATGCAAACACCATCTAACCTGCAAAGTCATCTTCTGCAAAATAATCAAAATACATATTCACTCTTTTCATTTTAATAAATACTTTAATAGTTATAACTTACTAATATTTAATTACTTGATATCAATCACTATTATTTGGTCAATCACAACATCACAATCTTTTTCTATTATTGTAGCTTCCTTAAATAACGTTTGTTGCTATTGGACAAACAATAGCTAAAACTTTATTCAATTTTTTTTAAAACTATAACATAACCTTGACGTGGCAAAATAAATCCATCATATTTATAAACCATTTGTCCTTTTGAACTCCCCACATTAATGAAGTCCTCTAATGTTCCTCTACAAATTAATTTAGCTTCTATGTTATCTGGATAAAATAAATTGACCGTCAAGCCGTTAACTATATAATTAGCTCTATAACAAGTATCTGTGTCTTCATCAAAGATATGTTTTCTATTCCTTTCATAACTAATTTGATACTTATTACTGCCTGAAATTGGAATCTCATAAGACGTTAGTAAAATATTATTATCGCATTCTTTCTCCTCGATTTTATATTTTTCAAGTTCGTCGTCGGTCAACTTTTTTCCATTGAAAGTAAAATTTGATATCTTATCGTATTTGCCTGAATCGTCACTTTGATAATTATTCCATGATTTTAAGGGCAATTTTATTTCTTCTTTGCAATATGATATAAGGTTGAAAGCATAATTGGACTTTGTTATTATATGCTTTTGGTCAGGATCCCATGTTAACTTTATTGTTATAGTAAAATCTTTATAATAACTATTCCTATTTTGAGGAAAATAATACTTATTTATCAACTCTAATAAATCATTACTAATTTCAGGAAACTTTGAATTAAACAATGATTTTGATGTTATTTTCCATATATTTTCAATATCGGACCTTTTATTTAAAAAATCTTCAGTATACATTATTTCTTCAATGACCTTTCTGTATATTTGTTTGTCTTGAAGATAAGAAGTCATAAATCCTATAAGAACTCCAACTACAAATAAATTTCCCAAACCAATTAGCACCTGATTAATTGTATATCTTATGGTTAATGAAATATCAAGAAAATCTCCTAAACCAACGATATAACATATAATTCCAATAATTAAAATTACATATGGTAATGAGCCTTTAAAGTTGAAGACTTTTAACACTTCTTTGACAGATTTATAAAAAACATTCAAGTTCACAATTTTTTGAATTACAATTAATTGTATGTATGACCAATTATTACAATAATCATACCTAAAAAGTAGTCCATTTATAGAATAAAAATCCCATTAAGTTGTATTGATCTAAATTATGTTCAAATAACAAATAAATTAAACGCAAAAATATTCAATTTGTTTCATTTTCCAATAATTTATAATGTTTTTTGACAAAAATGATTTAAATAGAATGTTATTATACGTGTAAATAACATATTTGTTAATATAATTCGTGAAAAATATGAACATTGTTGTAATTTCAAATTACAAAGATAATCGATATACAAAATAATTTTATGCGAGATTCAAATCATTTCAATATTTCGCTTCACGAAATCGCTCAAAGCTTGTCCTTTTAATAATCCGGAAGAAAGCAAAGCTAAATCAACCATTTGTTTAACAATATTTCCCGAATTATCTTTATCTGTCTGCACTTTTTTCACTGCCGGATAATCCAAATTCACAGTCATATTATATGAAATCGGCATTTCGCCATAGAAATTGAAGCCGGGTTGCATAGCCGACATCTCAGTCATACGGCGCATAAATTCATTTTGAGTAACTGTTATCGGATTGGCATTTTCTCCCAAATGCTCAAAACCTACAATGAAATCGGTTTTTTCCATCGCCGGAATGGCTGCCTTGAAAGTATCGACAAGTGAATTTCTTTCTTCTTCCGAAAGAGTAACTTCCTTGTTATCGGATTTTTTGATGATATTTTCTATCACGTCGCTATCAACACGAACAAACCGGCTTTTTTCGATTTTTTGTTCTAATCGTCCAACAAAATGAATGTCTAATTGTCCATCCATTAATAATACATCATATCCTTTTTCTTCGGCAGCAACGATATAGGAATGTTGTTCTTCTTTATTGCTGGCGTATAAGTAAACTAAGTTACCGTCTTTGTCGGTTTGATTGCTTTCAATCAATATTTTATATTCATCGAAAGTGAAATATTTTTTCTGAATATTTCTGAATAAAGCAAATTTAACGGCACGGTCATAGAATTTATCATCGCTCAACATACCGTATTCTATAAACAGACTAAGGCTATCCCATTTTTCTTCAAATTGAGTGCGTTCGTTTTTGAAGAGTTCTTCCAACTTGTCTGCTACTTTTTTGGTAATATGCGAAGATATTTTCTTTACATTACTGTCGCTTTGCAAATAAGAACGCGACACATTCAACGGAATATCGGGAGAATCGATAACACCATGAAGCAATGTCAGAAATTCGGGAACAATGCCTTCAACAGAATCTGTCACATAGACTTGATTACAGTACAATTGTATTTTATTGCGTTGTAATTCAATATTGTTTTTAATTTTAGGGAAATAAAGAATACCTGTCAAGTTGAAAGGATAATCTACGTTCAGGTGAATCCAGAATAAAGGTTCTTCGCTGAAAGGATATAAATCCTGATAGAATTTTTTATAATCTTCATCAGTTAGTTCAGCCGGCTTTCTTGTCCATAACGGATTCGTTTCGTTGATGATATTATCTTCTTCTGTTTCAATGCTTTTTCCGTCTTTCCATTCTGTTTTCTTACCGAAAGCGATAGGAATAGGGAGGAAGCGGCAATATTTTTTCAATAAGCTTTCAATACGGGATTTTTCGAGAAATTCTTTGTTTTCATCGTCTATATGGAGAATAATGTCTGTTCCCCGATCATCTTTTGTCGTTTCTTCCAAAGTATATTCCGGAGAACCGTCGCAACTCCATTTCATGGCGACAGCATCGGGTTGAAAAGATTTAGTAATGATTTCAACTTTTTTAGAGACCATAAAGGAAGAGTAGAATCCTAATCCGAAATGCCCGATGATAGAATTAGCGTCATTTTTATATTTATCAAGAAAGTCATTGGCGCTTGAAAAAGCAATCTGGTTGATATATTTTTCAATTTCTTCGGCTGTCATTCCGACACCTCTGTCAGAAATAGTAATTGTTTTTTTGCCGAGTTTAATCTGAATGGTTAGATCTCCCAACTCACTTTTGAATTCGCCTACCGATGCGTATGTTTTCAGCTTTTGTGTAGCATCGACTGCATTAGAAACTAATTCTCTAAGGAATATTTCATGATCACTGTATAAGAATTTTTTAATAATGGGGAAAATATTTTCTGTTGTCACCCCGATGTTTCCTTTTTGAGTACTCATATTATTATATATTGTTTTATGTTATAAAATTACCCCTAAATCCTCTAAAGGGGACTTGGAGGGTGAAAGACCATAATTTCTTCGGTTTTTTCAGAAACTAAAGTCCCCTTTAGGGGATTTAGGGGTAAAAATTGCAAAAAAAATGCCAGCCGATAATGACTGACATTTTGTCGTTGTTAATAAAATTCTTCAGAAAAAATTAGTCAAACTTATCATAAGTGAAGAAGCTGAAGGATGATATTTTGCAAAAGCAGCGCCAACTTCAAATGACCTGACACGAATACCGGCGCCGGCAGAAAATCCGCCCATTTTATTTCCTACGACTAAATTCATATCACTGCTTGTTTTAACATTATATCCCGCTGCAATCCAAAAACTTTCTGTCGGGATAAAGTCGATTCCAAATATAAAATGCTTGATGAAATTAGTCATAAAAGGATCTCTTTTCCCATTTAAATCATAAGATTTCCAATTTTGAAGTTGCACGGCAGTTACAGAAAACCTGATAGGAGCATGCGACAACCTTTTTGTTATTCCAAATTGAATATCATAAGGCATTGGGGAGCGTTCTTCATAATATGCCTTGATTTGACCGCCAAGATTTTTTGCAGTCAAACCCCAAGAAAAATCATTGTCAGGATTATAATAAGATAAGCCTAAGTCAACGCCCAAGCCAATGGATGTATATTCCCCGTAGGAAGAGTATATGAATTTAGCGGTTATTCCACCCCGCAGTCTTTCCGTCAAATCATGCGAATATAATCCATTGATGGCAATGTCTTTTACACCCATATCACCAAGGATGACGTTTTCCTCCGTTGTTTCTTTAATATTGCCATAATCAAGATAATAAACTCCAATACCCCATGCGCTTCGCTCTCCTGAAGCTTTTTCAAAAATAGCGCTTGCCGCATTTACATCTGCAATGTATGAGAGATAATTTACGGTTAATCCTTTGCCCATTTCCGGTCCCAAAAGACCGGGGTTTTGAAATGCAATAGAGGGATCGTTTTCTATGGTGGAAACATTTTTCCCTCCTAACGCACTTATGCGGGCAGAATAAGGTAATCTTAAAAAATCATAGACAGACTTGCCTTCTTGAGCGTAAGATTTATCTAAGAGTGAGAATATTAAAAGAATGGATAAATAAATACTAAATAAATTTTTCATTCAATTAGATGTGAAATACAGAAAATGCAATATAAAACTTTAACAATGTATTAACGTATAAAATACTGAAAAGGTATATATATGATAAGAAAAATTGTTATCTTACTTGTTTATTTCAGATAATAACTCCAATGAACTTGTTTATTTTAAATAAAATTTTTATTTTTGCTGTCTGTTAGCTGAATTTTATGTGAAAATATCAAATACTATATAAATAATTTCATGAATCTAAATATACTGTCATTTGAAGAGGCGCTTGATATTATAAATAGAAAAATTAAATCTATCATATACCCTGAAACTCCTCAGAACTTATACGAACCTATTAAATATATACTTTCCTTAAAAGGGAAAAAAGTTCGTCCTGTTTTAGCTTTACTTTCATATAACCTATATAAAGAAGATATTTCTGAAATTATATCTCCTGCTTTAGCATGGGAAATTTTTCATAATTTCACGTTAATGCATGATGATTTAATGGACAAAGCTGAACTCCGGCGAGGAAAACCTGTTGTGTATAAAGTATGGGGAGAAAATACGGCTATTCTCTCAGGAGACGCCATGCTTATATTATCCTATCAATATATGTCGGATGTTTCTGTTTCAAAGCTGAAGCCATTATTGAACTTGTTTTCCAAAACAGCGATGGAAGTTTGTATCGGTCAACAATATGATATGGATTTTGAAAAGCGCATGGACGTTTCCGTCGATGAATACCTCAATATGATTCGATTAAAAACAGCCGTGTTATTAGGTGCGGCATTGAAAACCGGCGCTATTTTAGGGGATGCGGCATCATTTGATGCGGAAAGTTTGTACGATTTTGGCGTAAATATCGGATTGGCGTTTCAAATCAAAGATGATTTATTAGATGTTTATGGAGATCCTGATATTTTTGGAAAACAAATAGGAGGAGATATTCTTTGTAATAAGAAAACTTTTTTATTGATTAATGCGTTGAATTTGTCTACAGGTAAGGATAAAGAGATATTATTACAACAAATAACTTCAGATTTTCACCACGCAGAGGATAAAATAAAAATTATTGTAGATATATACAATAATTTAAATATAAGAGAAATTACTGAAAATAAAATGCAAGAATTTTATCAAAAAGCATTGAATTCGTTGGAGAAAGTCGGTGTGGAGGATAAAAGGAAAGAAGTACTGGCTAAATTTGCCGGAAGTCTAATGCAAAGAGAATCTTAAAAAATCAAATAATATGCCGTATCGCAGGTTACCCAATACGGATGCTGCACGTATCAAATCGCTGAATAGTGCAATAGAGCAAGATGCTTCTTTATCGTTTTTAGATAGAATTATTTCTGGAAAAACGATGGAGAAGGCAGTTGTGTTTTTATATGTTTTTGAAAATGCACATATAGAATATAAACGAACATTTCAGTTTCAAGTGCAAGCCAATGAGTCTTTTCAGATTTTATTAAAAAATGCCAAGTTATATACATCACATTTTATTCAAGTATTGAATTTGTCTGTTATTAGAAAAGAAATCAATTCCGAATTAAAAAATTTGTATGGATTAGAACCGAAGAGTTTGAATGTTCCGGAAATGTCTTCAGAAAATTCTATATTAGAATGGGGTGAAAAAATTATTAAAGGAGAAAAAACACGTATCGATAAAGGAGGTACTCCATTGTATAATCCTGCAATAGCTAAAGTGCAAGTACATTATGACTTGTTTAAAACAGCTTATTACCAGCAAAAAATATTGCAAAAAAACACAACAAGAGCCTTAAATAAATTATCTTCTTTAAGAATTAAAGCTGATGAAATAATATGTGATATTTGGAATCAGGTGGAAACCCGATATGCAGATTTGGACTTAAAAGAACGTATGGAAAAATGTATGCAATATGGAGTTGTATATTATTACAGAAAGGGAGAGAAGTTGGGGTAGGATGTAATGAAACTGATAGATACACATACACATATATATCAAGATGATTTTTATGAAGACATCTCGGAAGTAGTAAAAAATGCAGAATCAAAGGGAATTTTTAAATTATTATTGCCTAATGTCGATATTGAGTCTATCGACCTTGTAAATAATTTGTGTGAACGGTATCTCGGCATTTGTTACCCTATGATGGGATTACATCCAACTTCTGTAAATGCTTCGTATTCCGGAGATTTGGGAAAAATAAAACAACAGTTTCAATCAAAAAAATATATTGCAGTTGGAGAAATTGGGATTGATTTATATTGGGATAAAACATTCTTAAAAGAACAAAAAATTGCTTTCGAAGCGCAATTACAATGGAGTATCGACTATAATCTTCCTGTTGTAATTCATAACAGAGATGCATTTGATGAAGTAATGGAATCTATCGAAAAAGTCGGTAAGAACCGGCTGCGTGGAGTATTTCACAGTTTTGGCGGAAATCAACCGGAGCTTATGACAATATTGTCTCTCGACAATTTTATGATAGGAATCAATGGGATTGTAACATTTAAAAACTCTAAGCTTAAGGATTATTTGACCACAGCGCCCTTGAGCCGGATTGTTTTGGAAACCGACGCTCCCTATTTAGCGCCTGTTCCCTATCGCGGAAAACGGAACGAACCTGCATATCTAAATGAAATCGCGAATAAAATAGCCGAAATATATCAGACTTCACCTGAAAATATTGCTGAAATTACAACTCAAAATGCAATAAATTTATTTTTCGGTAAATAATAATTAAAGAAAAATTGTATATTTGCACTCCAAATTGAGAAAGATAATTAAGTAATAAAAATTAAATAAGTTCAAAAATGCAAAACAAAGGATTCATAAAGGTTTTAGCAGTATTGCTGGCATTAGTTTGTCTGTTTTATTTGTCGTTTACGTTTGTAACGAGGAAATACTATAATCAGGCAAAAGAACATGCCGGTGCAGATTTAATGAAAGAAACGCTGTATTTAGACTCATTATCTGCCGAGAAAGTGTGGCTGGGGTACACATTCAAACAAGCAAGAGAAAAAGAAATAAATTTGGGATTAGACCTGAAAGGAGGAATGAACGTTATTTTGGAAATTGATGTTGCCGAAGTTTTGAGATCTCTTTCTAATAACAGTCAAGATCCTAATTTCAATAAAGCTTTAGCAAATGCCAGTATTCGCCGTGCGGGTGGCGCCAAAGATTTTGTTTCTGTTTTTGCCGAAGAGTATCGTAAATTAGATCAGGGAGCAAGATTATCTGCTATTTTCAGCACATTTGAAATGAAAGATAAAGTTACGCCTCAAAGTACCGACGCTCAAGTAGAACAAGTATTAAGAAATGAAATTAAAAGCGCGATAAATAATTCTTTTAATGTTCTTCGAACACGTATCGACCGCTTTGGCGTTGTGGCTCCTAATATTCAGTTAATGGAAGCCGACGGGCGTATCCTTATTGAACTTCCCGGTATCAAGGAACCTGAGCGTGTACGTAAATTATTACAAGGAACCGCCAACCTGGAGTTTTGGGAAACATTCGAACTCTCGGAAATTTATCAACCACTGATTGCTGCGAATAATGTGCTCCGTGAGTTGAAAAAAACGGAATCCACCTCAGATCAAACATCAAAGCAAGATACAACTGTTGTTGCTAAAGATACTACTAATACGAAAACGAGTGGTGCAAATGAATTGCTTGCTGAAATTTCAAAAAAGGCGCCTGCTGCTGACTCGGTGAAGAATGTATCTCAAGAAGAATGGATGAAAAATAATCCTTTATTTGCGATATTAGCTATTAATCAACGGAATAACCAAATAGCTCCCGGTCCTTCTATCGGGATGGCGCAAGCTAAAGATACAGCTATGGTCAATTCATTTTTAGCGATGCGTCAGGTAAGAGACTTATTTCCTCGTAATATCATGTTTTTATGGTCGGTTAAAGCTGTCGATGCGAAAGAAACAGCATACGAATTGGTTGCTATAAAAACGAATCGCGAAGGAAAAGCTCCTTTGGAAGGTGATGTTGTCACTGACGCAAAAGACGATTTCAGCCAATATACGAATACTTCCGAAGTTAGCATGACAATGAATGCCGAAGGCGCTAAAAGATGGGCGCACTTAACTAAAGATAACATAGGAAGAAGTATTGCTATTGTTTTGGATCATGCGGTTTATTCATTTCCTCGTGTAAATGATGAAATTAAAGGAGGCCGTTCTTCTATTACCGGACATTTCACTCCGGAAGAAGCCAAAGACTTGGCTAATGTATTGAAATCGGGTAAAATGTCTGCTCCGGCGCGCATCATACAGGAAGATATTATTGGACCTTCTTTGGGACAGGAAGCTATTAACAGTGGATTCTTTGCATTTGCAGTTGCATTATTGGCTTTGATGGTGTTCTTGATAATTATGTATGGTTTCAAACCCGGAATGATTGCAAATGTGGCATTAGTACTTAATTTATTCTTTATTTTAGGTATATTGGTCGCCTATCAAGCTGTATTAACGCTTTCCGGTATTGCGGGTATCGTGTTGGCTTTGGCCATTGCCGTAGATGCAAACATTTTGATTAATGAACGTATTAAAGAAGAAATACGCGGAGGAAAAACAGTTAAAAAAGCTGTGGAAGAAGGATATAAAAAAGCATTTTCTGCGATTTTTGACTCGAATTTAACATCCATTATTACGGGCGCTATTCTTTTCTATTTTGGAACAGGTCCGATACGTGGATTTGCCACCACATTAATTATAGGTATTCTTGTTTCATTCCTTACAGCTGTTTTCTTAACACGTATTGTATATGAGGCATTTATAGCGAAAGGAAAATTATTAAACCTCACTTTTACAACAAATATTTCTAAAAACTTTTTAGTAAATACAAATTATAATTTCTTGAAATATAAGAAACCTATATATATTTTTACGATTGCTTTAACGATTGTGTGTCTTGGATTTTTGTATGGAAGAGGGTTAAATCAGGGTATTGATTTTACAGGAGGACGAAATTATAAAGTTCGTTTTGATCAACCTATTAATACAATTGAACTGCAAGAAATGCTGGCTCCTTTCTTCCCCGAACATGTTCCGAGTGTTATTACTATCGGATCTTCTAATCAGGTAAGAATATCTACAAACTATAAAATTACAGATTCTTCAGATGGAGTAGAGGCGGAAATTATAAATAAGCTCTTTGAAGGAGTAAAGCCATTGTTAAAAGAAGGTACAACGCCTCAGGAATTTGCATCTAATTATATTATGAGTTCTCAAAAAGTAGGACCAAGTATTGCTGATGACATGAAAACCGGAGCATATTGGGCTGTGTCGATTGCCGTTCTTGCTATTGGTCTTTATATTTTGTTGAGATTTAGGGATATATCTTATAGTATCGGAACTATCGCTTCTTTGATTCAAGATGCTATTTTCATTTTAGGTATGTATGCGATATTCTGGGGTATATTGCCATTCTCTCTTGAAGTGGATCAAACCTTTATTGCGGCGATATTGACGGCAATAGGGTATTCGGTTAATGATAAAGTGGTTATATTCGACAGGGTTCGGGAATATACTCATTTGTATCCGAAACGTGATAAATTTGATTTGTTCAATGCATCTCTTAATTCAACATTAGACCGTTCGGTAAATACCAGTTGCAGTACTTTAATCGTTTTGGTTTTGATATTTATTTTTGGTGGCGATGCTATCCGTAGTTTCTCATTTGCAATGATATTGGGAGTATTTATGGGAACGCTTTCTTCTATGTTCTTTGCAGCTCCAATCGCTTTTGAAATCCAAAAAAGAAAACAGGATAAACAAAATAGATTGAATAAATAAAAACATATTCTTCAGTAAAAGAAGTTGTCTCAAAAGTTCGGTTTCTCGTCATTACGAGGAGAAACCGAACTTTTGAGACAATTCCTTTTTTATTTTCTTAATAAAGTGATACCTTTGTACGAAATTGAAAAAATCAAATAGTAAATGAGTGTACAAGAATTAAGCGAACAAGAAGTATTTCGCCGTAAGGGTTTAGACGAATTGCGTAGTATGGGAATAGAGCCCTATCCCGCAGCAGAGTACAAAACAAATGCGTTTTCTACAAATATAAAAGAAACATTTAAAGACGGGGAAGAACCATGCCAAGTCTCTGTTGCCGGTCGTATCATGATGCGGCGTATTATGGGAAAAGCTTCTTTTGTTGAATTGCAAGATTCTAAAGGAAGAATACAATTATATGTTTCACGTGATGATATTTGTCCTGGTGAAAATAAAGATTTATACAATATTGTTTTTAAAAAGTTATTAGATATCGGCGATTTCATTGGCGTGAAAGGATATGTTTTCCGCACGCAAATGGGTGAAATTTCGATACACGTACAAGAATTAACCATCTTATCTAAATCCTTAAAACCTCTTCCCATAGTCAAATACAAAGATGGTGTCGCTTATGATGCTTTTGATGATCCTGAATTGCGTTATCGTCAACGGTATGTAGATTTGGTAGTAAATGAAGGAATTAAAGATATCTTTGTAAAAAGGACAAAGATTTTCAATTCCATGCGGAATTTCTTTAATGAGCGAGGATATATTGAAGTTGATACGCCTGTTTTACAAAGTATTCCCGGTGGAGCGGCAGCACGTCCGTTCATAACGCATCATAATGCGTTGGATATTCCTCTTTATTTAAGAATTGCCAATGAACTTTATTTGAAAAGACTGATTGTTGGCGGTTTTGAAGGCGTATATGAATTTTCTCGTAATTTCCGTAATGAAGGGATGGATAGATCTCATAATCCTGAATTTACGGCTATGGAAATTTATGTTTCGTATAAAGACTACAATTGGATGATGAATTTCACGGAACAATTGTTAGAAAAGATTTGTATGGATGTTCTGAGAACAACTGAAGTCAAAGTAGGGGATAATATCATTAATTTTAAAGCTCCTTACCGCCGTGTAACGATGCTCGATGCTATTAAAGAAAATACCGGCATAGATATCAGTGGCATGGATGAAAAGCAATTGAGAGATGTTTGCCGGCAATTGCATATTGAACAAGATTCAACGATGGGTAAAGGTAAGTTAATCGATGAAATTTTTGGCGAAAAATGCGAAGGAAAGTATATTCAACCTACTTTTATCACCGATTATCCGATTGAAATGTCGCCTTTATGCAAGCGCCACAGGAAAAACCATGAACTAACAGAACGTTTTGAACTGATGGTTAATGGGAAAGAAATTGCAAATGCCTATTCCGAATTAAATGATCCGATTGACCAAAAGGAAAGATTTGAAGAGCAACTTAAGCTTTCTGAAAAAGGCGATGACGAAGCCATGTTTATCGACTTGGATTTTATCCGTGCATTAGAATATGGAATGCCTCCAACATCCGGTATGGGTATCGGAATGGATAGGTTGGTAATGTTATTGACAGAGCAAACATCTATACAAGAAGTTCTGTTTTTTCCTCAAATGAGACCTGAAAAATCCTCAAAAACTACTGAATCATGAATTTACCGGGAAAGATAGCTATTATGGGTGGAGGAAGCTGGGCGACCGCCATCGCAAAAATCGTTTTGTCTACACAAAATGAAATCAATTGGTATATGAGGCGTCCGGAACAGATTGAAGAATTTTCAAGTTACGGACATAACCCCTATTATCTGACAGGAATTAAATTCGATACCGGTAAAATAACATTCTATTCCAAGATAAATAAAGTTGTAAAAGATTCTGATACATTAATCTTTGCAACACCTTCTCCCTATCTGAAACAACATTTGAAAAAATTGTGGGGCAAATTAAGTGATAAATATGTTATTTCTGCTATTAAAGGTATTGTTCCGGATGAAAACATGTTGGTATCAGACTATTTTGCCAAATTTTATAAAGTTTCTTATGATAATTTAGCCGTACTCGGTGGACCCTGTCACGCAGAAGAAGTTGCTTTGGAGAGACTTTCTTACTTAAGCGTTACATGTCAAAATACAGCAAATGCAGAGGCTTTTGCCAACATTTTTAGAAATCACTTTGTTAAAACTTCTGTTAGCAAAGATGTGGCTGGCGTAGAATATGCTTCTGTTTTAAAAAATGTATATGCCATTGTTTCCGGAATTTGTCATGGACTGAAATATGGAGACAATTTTCAGGCAATATTGTTGTCGAATTCAATCATAGAGATGAACAGATTTATCAATGCCGTAAAACCTTTTGATAGAGATATATGTGATTCCGCTTACTTAGGCGACCTGTTAGTAACAGCATATTCCCGTTTCAGTCGTAACCGGATATTCGGTACTATGATAGGAAAAGGATATTCCGTCAAAACAGCCCAGGTCGAGATGGAAATGATTGCCGAAGGTTATTATGGAACAAAATGTATCAAAGAAATCAATGCTAACTACAAAGTGAATATGCCTATTTTGGACACGGTTTATTCTATTTTATATGATAGAAAATCCCCGATAGTGGCTATTAGAAGGTTAACGGAAACATTTAAGTAAGATATTTATCCCAATTGAGATCTATTTTATTCATATTTATTGCACTTCTGTCGTCGGCAATCTCTTATGCTGCCGACAGTGAAGTGTTGAATATGGTTTCGGTCAGAAAAATAGAAGGAAATAAATTGATTTGCATTAATTCTTATGAAATCAGGATAAATAACAGGAAAGGGGATGAAGCCGCTGAAATATCAATTTTTTATGATAAAAAAGACAAGTTAAGTATTGAAAGCGCTTATATTGAAGATGTTTCGGGTACTATTGTCCGTAATTTGAAGAAGAGTGAAATAACGCAGCGGCAAGCTTTTTCAAAGTCTACCTTATATCAGGACAGTTACGTGGATGAATTTCAACTTAGACACAATACATATCCATACATAATTAAATATTCTTATAAAAGAGTCCTGTCTGATTTCCTTGCGATTGCTTCCTGGTATCCTTTTTTAGAAGATGATCAGCCTGTTAAATCAGCCCAATTGATTGTAGAAGTTCCTTTAAACTATCCAATCAAGAAAAAAGAAGAATATATTGACACTCCTAAAGTTGACACTGTGGGAAATATAGTCAGATATACATGGAATACTTCTTATGCGGGAGAGAAAGTGCAAAAATATGTTTCTTGGTCTTTATTGCCTATTCCTCAGGTAACCGTTCTTCCTCTTCAATTCAAATATGGAGTGAAAGGAAGCTGGGAAAGTTGGGAAAGTTTTGGCAATTGGATGACAGACCTCAACTCAAACGGGAGAAAATTACCTTTGGCTGAAAAAGAAAAAATAGACAAGCTATTATCCGGAGTTTCCGACCCAAAGGAAAAAGTAAGAATACTTTATTCGTATCTACAAAATAATACTCGATACATCAACGTAAAGATAGATGTTGGAGGAGCAAAAAGTTATCCTGCCGAATATGTTTCAGTCAATAAATACGGCGATTGTAAAGCTTTAAGCAATTACATGGTAAGTATGCTTGAATATGCGGGGATAAAATCTTATTATACCCTGATACAAGCCGGTGATGAAATAGAGGAAATAGATAAAAATTTTCCTATATCAATGGGTAATCATGTGATAGTTACGGTTCCTTTAGATAAAGATACTATTTTCTTGGAATGTACAAACAAAAATATTCCTTGTGGCTATTTGGGTACTTTTACGCAAGGTAGAGACGCTTTTATTGTTGACGGAGAAAACAGCCGGTTTGTTCAAACTCCGGAGCTACAGCCTTCAGACGTGCTTTGTTCTTCTGTAATCAATGTTCCGGTAACATTGGGGTACGCTGCTGTTGAGATGAAAATGAATAAAAAAGGTGGCGAATATG
>Ga0123357_10006058_pt1 | contig 14636 bp, 14 predicted proteins | sample TergutEmb28metaG_FD_89873 | JGI IMG/M metagenome (GOLD analysis project Ga0123357, IMG submission 89873) | Embiratermes neotenicus P4 segment gut microbial communities from Petit-Saut dam, French Guiana - Emb289 P4 | ecosystem: Host-associated > Arthropoda: Insects > Digestive system > Gut ...
TACCCTGTCTCTATCTATCTCCTCGTCCGTATCTAAACGTGAATCAGCGATTGCCTCTTTTGCCGCTACAACGGCGAATTGGGCATACCGGTCTAATTTCCTTGCTTCTTTACGGTCGAAATAATTTTCAGCTTCAAAGCCTTTTACTTCGCAGGCAAATTTTGTTTTAAATTTTTCTGCATTAAATAAAGTAATGGGTCCAGCCCCGCTAACTCCGCTAATAAGAGAACCCCATGTAGTTTTTACATCGTTTCCCAACGGAGTTATGGCTCCCAGACCCGTTACCACAACTCTTTTTAATCTCATCGGGTCTAAATTGAGTTTCTTACTTTTTCAAATTTTCAACATAAGCAATAGCGTCGCCTACGGTTAAAATTTTTTCAGCTTGATCATCCGGAATCGTGACACCGAATTCTTTTTCAAATTCCATAATCAACTCAACCGTATCCAGCGAGTCGGCGCCCAAGTCATTAGTAAAACTTGCATCATTGGTCACTTCCGATTCTTCTACGCTCAATTTATCAACGATAATACTTTTTACGCGATCTGCAATTTCAGACATAATTGTTAATTGTTAATTGTTAATTTAAATCTAATAATTAAAAGATTTGTTTTATTTTTGCGTTGCAAAGTTAAACAGTTTTATTGAAAGAAAAAAGAAAATCATAAAAAAATTGCACATTAATTAAATAATTGTGCATTGTCCAATAAAATAATTTATATGAAACGTATCGCTTTATTTGCTTCCGGAGCAGGTTCCAACGTGGAGAATATCATCCGGTATTTCTTGAATAGCCGTGAATTGGAATTTCCGGTAGTTATCAGTAACCGGCATGATGCCCTGGTTCACGAACGGGCTAAAAAATACCGGATTCCTTCTTATTATTTTAAGAAAAGTGATTTTGAGAATGGTGAAGTTTTGAACTTATTGCGGGAAAAATCCATTGACTTCATTGTTTTAGCAGGTTTTTTACTGAAGGTTCCCGATAATCTTTTGAAAGCCTATCCCAACAGGATTATCAATATTCATCCTGCTTTATTGCCAAAATTCGGCGGGCAGGGGATGTACGGTTCACGCGTGCACGAGGCGGTGGTTGCTTCGGGCGAAAAGGAGACAGGCATTACTATTCATTATGTGAATGAAAATTACGATGAAGGAAGGATTATTTTTCAGGCGAAATGTCCGGTTCTTCCCGACGATTCGCCGGAGGATGTTGCAGCCAAAGTACACGCATTGGAATATGAGCATTTTCCGAGGGTGATAGGGGAAGTGGCTTTGGAAACTGATTGAATAGCATTATTTTTCATCGCAACCATTTCCTCGACAAATACCTGACAGGATAAAGTACGGCTAAAAATCCTGTTAGCAGGACGGTGAACAGGACAAACAGTAAATCGGAAAACACGACATTCACAGGATAAGCGTCAACGGCAAAATTGGCGCCGGTGCCTAATTTCAACCAGCCGAAATGTTGCTGACCGAGGCAAAGCAGGACGCCTGAAATAATTCCGGCGATTCCGCCAACAATTGAAATCATCCAGCCTTCAAACAAAAAAATACGGGAAATCAGCCGGTTGTCTGCCCCCATATTGCGAAGCGTCAGAACGTCGGACTGTTTTTCAATAATCAACATCGACAAAGAGCCGGTAACATTGAATATTGCTATCAGCAGGATAAAACAGAGCATCAGAAAAGTAACCCATTTTTCGATACTCACCATTTTGAATGAATCTTCCTGCTGTTGATAGCGGTCTTTTACCAGAAAATCATTTCCCAATATTGTTTGTATCCGGTTTTGCGCCGAATGAATCGAAGCGCCTGGTTTCAGTTTAATTTCCAAAGCGCTGACTTCCTTGTCATAATCGAATAGTTCGCGGGCTAAACGGATAGGAACAATCAGATAATTATTGTCGTAAATGGGTTGATTTGTTCGGAAAACGCCTCCAATATATGCATATCTACTAATAATAGAAGCTCTTGGGTTGGATAAATTCACAGCAGCTTTCCTTTTAGGAGCAAACACTTGCATGGGGAAAACAAAACCGGTATTTACACTTAAGTCATTGGCTAATCCCAAGCCTAAAAGCGCATAATTACTTGAATCTCTTTCTATTTCAATACTTCCGTCGATTATGAGCGATTCAAAATTCGTCAAAGAAGCAAATTGATTGCCTACGCCTTTTAAGATAACCGGTATTTCCCGTTCGCGGTAACTAAGTAATGCATTGTCTTCCAGACTTTCGGAAACCAATTCGATTTCAGGAAGCGACTGGACTTTCATGAATAAATCGGTCTCCGGATTAAATACTTTCCCTTTTACCGGCGTAATTTTCAATTCCGGGTCGATTGCTCCGAACATGCCCGCCACCAATCCTTGAAATCCGTTGAAAACCGACAGGGTGCAAACCGTTGCCATCGTTGCGACAGCTACGCCGCAAACCGCCACTAACGAAATAATATTAATGGCATTGTGCGACTTTTTAGAAAAAAGATAGCGCCTGGCTATGTAAAAAGATAGATTCAAAGGGCTTTCTCTTTATCCTGATTAAGTAAATGGTCAATATTCTCCAGATAGTCGATGGAATCATCAAGAAAAAAAACTAATTCGGGAATCCGGCGAACCTGTTTTCCAATTCGTAATCCCAATTCATAACGAATCGCTTTTTTCTGGCGGTTAATATTTTCCATGATTTCCATGCTTTTTTCGGAAGGAAAGATGCTTAAATAGACTTTCGATATGCCTAAATCGGGACTCATGCGAACCTTTGTTACCGAAACGAGAGTGCCCGGCAATTGACGGGTTTCGTAAAGAAACAACTCGCCCAAATCTTTTTGTATTTGTCGTTCAATTTTTTGTATCCTTGTATTGTTCATAACTTATATATTACAGTTAAACCGTCCCGTAAAGGTAAGATAATTTTTTCAATTCGATTGTCTTGTTTAATCTTTTCATTAAAACGAATAATACCGAGCGTCTGTTTATCATTGGGATGCGGCGTTTCCAACACTTTCCCGTTCCACAGCGTATTGTCCGCTAAAATAACGCCGCCTGTCGGAATCCTGTCGAACACGCAATCGTAGTAATCGCAATAATCCCGCTTATCGCCGTCAATGTAAACCATATCAAATAAACCCTCAATATGTGGAAGAATTTCCCGAACATCTCCGATATGCAGTCGTATCTTATTTTTCAGGGGCGACCGGTCGAATGCCGTACGGATGAAATCTTCCATCTCATCGTCGATTTCAACGGTATGAATTTCTCCCTGTTCCGGAAGACCTTCGGCGAGGCACAGCGTAGCATAACCGGTATAGGTTCCGATTTCCAGAATCCGTTGCGGACGATGCAGCCTCACCAGCATCTTCAAAATCCGCCCTTGCAAATGTCCTGCCAACATTCGCGGGCGAAGCAGCCGGATATTGGCTTTGCGGTATAATTCCGCCAACTGGTCGTTTTCCTCGTCGATGTGATTCAGTATATATATTTCTTCCGGGTTCATTGCTGTTATTTTTAAACAAAAGTAATACGAAAAACCGAAATGGCAAATGCTTGCGAAACACATATTGCGGAGACAGGATAAAATAATTCAACTTTATTCTTAACTTTGCATTATAAAATTAACATTCCATGATTATAAAAATCGCATGCGAAAACGATTATCTGATGGATATCCTGTTAAAAAACCCGGATACTGATTTTGGTCTGTACTTCAAACCATTAAAAAACGGGCAGATAGCAGGTAATATCATTGATAAGCATCATTACGAAGCGGTCTTTCAGGACGAAAAATACAGCTATCTGCCGGAGGAAAGCAATCAGATTGATTATCAAAGTTATTGCTCGCCATTGGTAGTGCTGCATATTTGCAACGAATTGTTTTCCCATATCTTGAAGAGCCGTGACGAGTTTGCGCAAAAAGAAATCTTATGGCTCAAACGTACGCAGGGCGAATTGGATACCGTTCCCTGCCGCATCGAAATTCCATCGTTTTACATTGATTCGAACTGGTTTCGCGGCGGACGTTTCTTGCTGTCAAAGTATTTTGAAGGAATAATCATGGAAAAACAATCGAGCAGGGTTTTTGGTCTGACGGTTTCGGCGCCGACGATCTTCGAAGCCTTTAATCTGTTATGTATAGTTTCTCTATTTACGCATACGGCAAACGATTACGGATTGTTTACTTTTATCGATGATAGCCTTGCGCAAAAATACGGACGCATTCTTACCAATATCCGACATGTGCCTTATTTCGTTTTTTACCTGTTCATTTTGAGGGCAGTGAAATCAGAAAAACAGTTTTACGAACTCAAACCGGTATTCGAAAAATACCTGGCTGACGAAGGATTACAAGTTGATTTGAAGTGGCAGGGAACGAAACGGCAGCGAATGCAATTTATTACCGGTCAATTGGATCTGAATATTCCGATTTTAGACATCGGGTGCGGTGAATTGGAATATTACAAAAAGATGATGAAACTTGGATTCAAAGGGCGGTATTATGCTGTGGACAAAGACGAGCAGAGGGAAACATTGAGCCGCACGATTGCCAAGCGTTATGAGGAAAATAATCTTGAGTTTTATAGTTCGTTGGATGAGTTTCATTCGCAGGACAAGTTAAATGTGATACTTACCGAAGTGATTGAGCACAACAACGTTGAGGAAGCCAAAGCGCTTATCAGGCAGGCGCTTGAATACAATGTAAACAAGATGATAATCACATCTCCCAACCTGGAGTTCAACCGGTTCTACAATATGGAAAATCTGTTGCGGCATGACGACCATATTTTTGAGCCTACTGCTGCGGAGTTTCGCGCTATGATTGACGAATGCGCCGCCGGAAAAAACTGCAAGCTGGAATATTTTTACTTAGGCGACAGTATCAACGGCATACAGCCCACGCAAGGCTGCATTATTGATTTTTCGTTATGGACTTGAAAAAACTGAAAAACAGAATAGACCGGTTTTGCGCAAACAAAATCAATGCGTTTTCACCAACGATTTCGCCGGCGCCGAAATCGTTGGAACGTAATGAAATTGAAAGTATTTACGAAGGGATACGGTATTTTTATGAGCAGGGAGTTACTGAAATTGTAGTAGAACGAAAATATATGGGTTCGTACTGCGATATTTATCTGCAAAAGAATCTTGATGATACCTATTTCGTGTCGCGCAACGGTTACTTAGTAAACCATATCGATCTTGACCAGGCTAAACAAGCCTGTCGCGGCTTGCACAACCGTTTCGACTGGACAAATCTGCAAACGGCGATTATCCAAAGTGAAATGATGCCTTGGAGCGTTTTGGGACAAGGTCTGATTGATAATGAGTTTACCGGATACCTGAATGTCCATCAAAACCACTGCAAACATATAGCGCAATCCGATTTATATGCAAAGATCGCTATGGTTAAACAATCGGAACTTTATCTTCAATACATGAATTACAAAGCCGGACACAGCATGGATGAAGTCAAGGAACATTTCCCTGCGCATATTGTCCGCCAATACGAATCGTTGTCGGCATTCAAAGTGTACAATCTGGCAGAATACAGGAAGTATGTTGATATCTATGCAGAGCAAATCGGGCATTTCGGACAAACCGGCGATATATATTTCAAACCTTTCAATATCCTTAAAAAAGTATTCAACGATGGATCCGAGTTAATAGTGAACGACAACATGAGTTACCGCGACATAAACGACGACGGATTCCTGAATTTGCCGACAGGCAATGATGACGAGATGAACCGTTCGGTGGAAAAAGTATATGAATGGTTTGCGCAACTTGAAGTGGAAAATGAAGAAGGCATTGTGATTAAACCAAGGCAAGCGTTTATCAAAAATCTTCCGCCGGCATTAAAGATACGGAATAATCGGTATTTAGTTATGATTTACGGCATTGATTTCCAAACTAATTATGCTTACAACCTTCAAAAAAGGAAAATCTCCCGGAAGTTGGAGTGTTCCATTAACGACTGGATGTTGAATTGGGAAATGCTAAATGTAAAATATGCGGACATTAGTATTAAAAATGATTTCCTGAAAAATCTGGTGTTCGACCGCATCATGGGCGAGCAGGTCGAAGCCGTGTTAGATATCAGATTATAAACCGGATATTGAATGGCTGAATGACGCCGCAAAAATTAGTTTCCAATTACAAAATCGACAAACACAGGTAAATGGTCGCTGTATCCGCCTTCATGTTTGCGTCCGTGATAGGTTTTTTTCGGGCGTTTCCCACCATAGGTTTTATCATCGACTAACATGAAATTACGGTTAAAAATGGTTGCCGTATGCGGAAGCGCCTTAATGGAGCGGTTTCCGGCAATCAGATTACCGGAAACAATTATCTGATCCAGCATATTCCATTGCCTTTGGTACTTATAGCTACCGGTGTTTTTCCTTTTTTCAAAAGGAGCTAAGAGATTGTACAGATCGTGCGGGACAATATTGCTTGAAACCGCGCGGGCGCGAAGAACCTCCGAAATACTCCGGTTAGAAGGTTCATCGTTAAAGTCGCCCATAATCAGGATACAGCCATTTTTTCTAATTCGTATCACGCTGTCGACTTTAGCTTTAAGAAGCGACGCAGCAAGCAGCCGGTCAGGCTCCGATTCATCTTCGCCGCCTCGACGGGAAGGAAAATGACAAACGAAAACATCCAAGGTATCCCGAGCCGATACCTGTCCGGTAACATGCAAAATATTCCTCGTATGTTTCCGCGCATTATAAGGGAAATGGATGACATACTCCTTCTTGTCCAAGTATTTGAACTTGTCGCGCTGATACAGCAAAGCCACGTTGATGCCTCGCGGATCCGGCGAATTACTGATAACATACCGGTAACTCATCTTTCTTAACGGGGAATGCAGGGTCAGATCGTCGAGCACTTTCTCATTTTCCACTTCGCACATTCCCACCAATGCGGGAGTATCCCATTCTCCAACGGAAGAAATAACTTTCGCAATGTTGTTCAGTTTGTTTCGATAACGTCCCGGCGTCCAGTGCATGACGCCTTCCGGAAGAAATTCGTTATCGTTTTTCCTGGGGTTATCGATCGTATCGAAAAAGTTCTCAGTATTATAGAACATAACCCTGAAATTAGCCTGTCCGAAAACCGGAAGATAAAGTAAAATTAAAAGCGTTGTAATTAAAAGTTTTGGTTTCATATTGTTTTTAATTGATAATTTTTAATTCATAATTCATAATTCATAATTCATAATTCATAATTATTTATTCATCCTCATGATACTCGTATGCTCCCAAATCCGGAAGCCCATCGGTAAGCCGGTAAAAGCCGGTTAAATCGTAGGGAAGTTGCGTAGCTATTTCGAGATCGCCCGCATCTTTTGCCGGGGAATTTTTCTGCAGGCGAAAGTCGAACGAAGGATACCAGGCGTTGTTTACCAAGTCGTTCGGATTAGTTTTTTGAAACAATGAATCGCCGGCTTGAAAAAGGCAATCGACAACTTTGGGATCATCCTGTTTATTATTGGGAATCAAACAGTTTTTAAATAAATAAGGAATGGAATCGGAGCTAATCATTTGAACGGCTGAAGTGGAAGCATACTTAGCGCCCCAAATAATCGAATTATAGAACTCGGCGCTGATCACCGGATAATACTCATCATCGCCTCCGTCCCAATTCAGGACGACATCGCTGAGGATCAACGTTTCATTATCGGAATTAGCCCATCCCGCTTTGGGGTAATATGGATAATAATTAACAATCGTACAATGCGTAAAACGGGAGGAGCCGCCAACGATATTTAATATGGCGTCTTTTGCATTTGATAATTCGCAATTTTCTGCGGTAATATTGCAATTGACCGCTTGCAGCAGCGTTCCGGAAACATTCGTAAGCACAACATTTTTCATAGAAAGCTTGCTTCGCGACGGATCGCTGCAAACGTCCATATCAATTCCGTACTTTCCGTTTCGTATCCGCACATTTTCCAAGTCATTGTCATAACTCTCCGGCGCGAAATAGATTCCCCCCCATTGTCCGGGGATCAGATCGTAGGGGATAGTCACCATATAATCGGTGCGGCTTCCGCGAATGACAACCGGATTCTCTACCGTGCCTTTCATCTTAACTGTTCCATTGACAATGAGCTGTGCATCGTTATACATGTAAAAAACAGTTCCTTCTCCGATTTCCACTGTTGCGCCCTGTCCGATAACCAAGCTATCGTAAATCAAATACGGTTTTTTATTATCCAAAACGGAGTCGGCGGAAAGAACCGTTCCTCGCCAGACATAAACATCCTGTCCGTAAGCTTCCAAAACGACTTTTTGCTGAACGCCGTTGGTTTCAAAAATAACCTGGTCATTAAAAACCGCAGGCATGTATTGTCCGTTTTCTTTCGGCGTAACATTCACTAAAACCAGCAAACTGTCTTTTGCTAAAATCTCGACATTCTCGAAAGAGGAGCCTGCCATTCCGTCTACATTAATTTTGAAATCGCTGTTCGCTCCTTCGGCTAATTGAACCGACGAGATGAGCAAAGGTTTCGCATTCCTGTTATAAACCATGAACGACAGAACCGGCGAATTAACGGTAGTCAACACCGTATCGAACGAGAGCGTATCGACCGAGAAAGAAAGAAGATCGTGAGGATTAGTGGAATAATTCTCAAAATCATTTTTACAGGCAAAAAAGTTTGTCGATAATAAAATGATAAACAGATATAAAAGCCGGTAAGGTTTATACATAAAATCTATCTATAATTAACTTTTAAACGGCTTTTTGCGGAATTTATTTTATTTCGGTACCCTTCACCTGGGAAAACAGGATTGTGAATTCATAACTCATAATTCATAATTCATAATTTTTCCTACCGTTTCCACTACTCGTTCCAAGTCGCTTTCCGCCAAGGAAGAGCCGGATGGCAGGCACAATCCGTCGTCAAATAAGGTTTCGCTGATTTTTCCTCCGTAATAGGGACAAGATTCGAAAACCGGTTGTAGATGCATCGGCTTCCAAAGCGGGCGCGATTCAATATTTGCTTTTTCCAACGCCAGCCTGACGTCTTCCCGTGTGACGCCGCCAGTCTTTTCGGGATCAATAACAATAGAAGTCAGCCAGTAATTGGAGAAAAAATCGGTCGAAGGTTCCGTTTGGAAAGAAATACCTTCTATGGCAGCTAAATGGTTGCGATAGTATTGATTGTTTTTCCGGCGCTGTTCCACCCGTTGAGGCAGCACTTCCATTTGTCCGCGACCTATGCCGGCAACGATATTACTCATCCGGTAATTATATCCGACTTGCGAATGTTGGTAATGCGGCGCTACGTCCCGCGCTTGAGTAGCCAGAAAGCGCGCTTTCCGGATATATTCTTTATTTTTCGCAACTAACGCTCCACCGCCGGAAGTGGTAATGATTTTATTCCCGTTAAACGACAATGCAGACAGTTCGCCTAATGTTCCGCAACGAATTCTTTTATACGCGGATCCCAGAGCTTCGGCGGCATCTTCCAGCACCGGAATGTCGTACCGGTTGGCAACCGACAGAATCTCATCCATTTTTGCCGGCATCCCGTAGAGATGTACCGGAATTACGGCTTTGGGCTTTTTTCCTTTTTTTATCCTGTCTATGATGGCTTCTTCCATGTATTCGGGCGACATATTCCAAGTATCCGGTTCGCTGTCGATAAAAACCGGCGTTGCTCCCTGGTACCGGATAGGATTTGCAGAAGCCGAAAAAGTAAAACTCTGGCACAGCACTTCGTCGCCGGCTTCCACGCCCAGCAGCACTAATCCCAAATGCAAAGCGGCTGTTCCCGCAGTCAAAGCGGCAACATGACAGTGAGTGTTGTCGTGGCTGGCTTGATCCGCCATCCCCTGTTTATCAAGAAATGTTTCTAAATCTTTTTCAAAGGCATCAACGTTGGGACCTAAAGGAACTACCCAATTTGTGTCGAAAGCCTCTTGAATAAACTGCTGTTCATGCCCGCCCATGTGGGCGATGGAAAGAAAAATACGGTTAGAATTCATGTTATGACTGACGAATGATGTTTCTATTTTCGCTTCTCTATTGCATAATCATATATTTTGCTAATTATAAACACATTATATTATTATAACCTTGCAAAGCAACCGATGTCGCATTAAAAGCTGTTTCGATAGTGCAAATTTATGAAATAATTATGAATCAGGAATTATAAATTTGGTAGAATTTAGCGACAATTGAGTAGAATTATACAGCAAAAAGTTAAAGTCCGTTTCATAAAAAAATCCGGATTCAAAAAATAAGTTTGAATTTGGGAACAAGCATTTCTATTATTAAAGAAAGGCTGTCTTCAATAACAAGACAGCCTTTCTTTCCCGTACAAAATAAGGGATAAAACCCTCATTTCCCAACAATCACCCAATCATTCGCAGTGAAGAATAAATCTGAGCTTTCCATTCACAGCTCGTATTTCCCACCAAGATCTTCCACCATAGGTGTTTACTAATTCTTCTCTACTCATTTCAACTACTTTCACTTTTTCTTTTTGCTCCATAATTAAGTTTTTTATTGATTAAATACGCTACAAAGAAAATCAAATATTTTTAGACAAAATGTTAATTATGTGTTAAAGTTACGTTATTTTTTTGTGGAATTGTCAAAAAATGCCTAACTTTGTTTGGTCAATCTATAGTATTGTCCCATGAAAATGTTTAGCCTTTTACTTCTATTCACAATCGCATTAGTATGCCTGTTTTCTCTACAAGCAGTGTGGTTGTATTATACATACCGGTTGCATTCGCAAAGTATAGAAGAATCTATTGATTCAACCTTTAGTCAAGCAATTGAACAAGAATTAGATCAACGATTTCTTGAACTACAGAAAAGTGTAAAAGAAAGCCTGCCGGATACAAATGTTTATATCACCTCTTTCGACATAGATTATAATGATAAGGGAAATAGTAATGTTATTTCTCAACAGTTTGCTATGATTCAGCAATTAATGGAAACGAATAATATTCATTTCAATATGAACAGGTTTGACAGTATATTCCATTCGCTTTTGCAATTAAATCAATACGTTTTCTATTACCAGATAAATCATGTAGATTCAACAGGGAAAATAATAGAAACTTCGGGGGAATTTTTTAATAAAGGATTCAAAACGGCTGTTCTGCCGGTTATCAACGGAGAAGAAATTTATGCAATTGTTAAGATTACGTCACCCGCCGTTTTTAAAACAATGTTAGCTATTTTAAGTGTTTCGATTTTGATTGTTTTATTCATTATGACTTGCATAATCTATGGGATAAAGTTATTCCTTAATCAGTATCAGATAAATCAGCTTCAAGAAAATTTTTCTCATGCCTTAACTCATGATATGAAAACTCCTTTGGCAACAATCCACTCGGTATTTATTCAGTTGAAAACCGGGTTACTCAATAAAAATCCGGATATGCAGCAAAAGTTTTATACGATTGCCCTCGATCAAGTGATTAACCTGCAAGCGATAGTTAATCGGATATTAACGCTTGCAGCCATTGAAAAGCGAGGGTTATCGTTAAACAAACAATCGATTGATTTACCGGAAATGATTCAGTCCTTAATCGATAAATTCACTGTCAACTCGGATAAAACTGTTGTGTTTCAAGTTTTTTATAATTTAGAAAATAATCATGTCCATGCCGATCCGCTTTATTTGAATAATGTTATTAGTAATTTAATCGATAATGCTATAAAATATTCCGGCAATCCGGTCGAGATTAAAATTGAATGTACAAGTAGAGAAAAACAGATTGATATTCATGTCAAAGACAATGGTTTTGGGATTTCTAAAACGGATCAGTTAAGAATATTCAACCGGTTCGAACGGGGCGCTGAAATAAAACGAAAGCGTACCAGCGGATTTGGTATTGGACTGAATTATGTCCAGCAAATAATTGAAGTTCATGGTGGAACGGTTGCACTATCCAGTCAGGAAGGTATTGGAAGTGAATTCATCATTACTTTACCCAGCTATTAGAAGAAGAATATAACTTTTAAATATTTTACTATGGGAACTATTAAACTGCTTTTTGTGGAAGATGATACTTCTTTTGCATTTATTGTTAAAGGTAGCTTGGAATTGACGGAAATGTACCAGGTAGAAACGGCTTTTAACGGGAAAGACGGTTTGGATGCCTATCATTCATTCAATCCGGATGTCATTGTCGCTGATATTGAAATGCCCATCATGGACGGAATGGAAATGGTTTCGCAAATCAGGAAAACAAATGAATCAATTCCGATTCTATTTGCAACGGGACATACGAGCGCCCGACTTGTGCTGGATGGATATAAATTGAATGCGGATAATTTTATTAAAAAGCCTTTTTTACCGGAAGAATTAGACGCTCATATCCAAGCTGTTTTAAGACGAACTCGATTATCTTCAAATGTAAATAATGAAGAAATTATTTATTTGGGCGATATCATTTTTAATACGGATAAACAGTATCTTCTACATAACAGCATAAAATATAAACTTACCGCCCGGGAATCCAGAATTTTATGCAAGCTATTCGAAAGCAAAGGATATGTAGTTAAACGGGATGCTCTCTTGAACGAAATATGGGGATTAAGCGACTTCTTTACATCAAGAATTTTAGATGTGTACGTCAACTCGTTACGCAAATATCTATCTATTGATCCGAAAATCAATATTGAAACGATTCGGGGTAAAGGGTTGGTGCTTAATATAACATAAATCTGTTTCCGGCTTTAATCAACTATTAATTTGCGATAACGCACTCGTTTGAGTTCGACATTGCCCAAACGCATTTTTTTATTTTCTTCGTATTCGGAATAGGATCCTTCGAAGAAAAATACTTGAGAGTCGCCTTCAAATGCCAGAATGTGCGTGCAGATACGATCGAGAAACCAGCGGTCGTGAGAAATCACTACGGCGCAACCGGCAAAGTTTTCCAATCCTTCTTCCAACGCCCGTAATGTATTGACGTCGATGTCGTTGGTTGGCTCGTCCAATAAAAGGACATTCGCTTCCGATTTCAGCGTTAACGCTAAATGAAGGCGGTTTCTTTCCCCACCCGAAAGTATGCCGCATTTCTTTTCCTGATCGGCTCCCGTAAAGTTAAACCGTCCCAAATAAGCTCGGGCATTGACTTCTTTTCCTCCCACGCGAATAAATTCCGTTCCTCCGGATACAACCTGAAAGACCGTTTTTTCCGGATCAATTTCTGCGTGGCTCTGGTCAATATAGCCGATTCTGACGGTTTCGCCCACTTCAAATGTTCCTTTCTCCGGTTTTTCCATGCCCATAATCAAACGGAAAAGCGTTGTTTTTCCGGCTCCATTGGGACCGATTACTCCAACAATACCGTTGGGAGGTAACATGAAATTCAGGTCTTCGTATAACAATTTGTCTCCAAACGCTTTGGCAACATGAATCGATTCAATGACTTTATTTCCCAGCCGGGGACCGTTCGGGATGAAAATCTCCAACTTCTCTTCCCGTTCTTTTGTGTCTTGATTCAGTAATTGCTCGTATGAATTTAAGCGGGCTTTTCCTTTGGCATGGCGGGCTTTAGGCGCCATACGCGACCATTCCAGCTCGCGTTCCAACGTTTTCCGGCGCTTGCTCGCTTGTTTTTCTTCCTGTGCCATCCGCAGCGTTTTTTGTTCTAACCACGAAGTATAATTTCCTTTCCACGGGATACCTTCTCCACGATCTAATTCGAGAATCCAACCGGCAACATGATCTAAAAAATACCGGTCGTGAGTAATACAAATCACCGTTCCGGCATATTGCTGCAAATGCTGTTCCAGCCAGTCGATCGACTCTGCATCCAAATGGTTTGTAGGCTCATCGAGTAAAAGAATATCCGGTTGCTGCAACAACAGCCGGCACAAAGCAACCCGCCGCCGCTCGCCGCCGGAAAGCGTTCCGACGATTTGTTCTTCCGGCGGACAGCGCAAAGCATCCATCGCGCGTTCCAATTTACTGTCGATATTCCAGGCATCGGTAGCGTCAATTTTGTCTTGCAATTCGGCTTGACGTGAGAAAAGCTTATCCATTTTGTCAGCGTCCTCATAATATTCCGGAAGACCGAATTTTTCGTTAATCGCTTCATATTCTTTCAGTACGTCCATAACTTCCTGCACGCCTTCCTGAACAATTTCTTTTACTGTTTTAGCGTCATCCAGCAATGGATCCTGTTCGAGGTATCCCACCGAATAACCCGGTGAAAAAACAACTTCGCCTTGATATTCTTTCTCAATGCCTGCAATAATTTTTAATAATGTTGACTTTCCGGAACCGTTCAAACCGATAATTCCGATTTTAGCTCCGTAATAAAAGGAGAGATAAATATCTTTAAGTACTTGTTTATGCGGTGGAAAAATTTTGTTTACCCCCACCATAGAGAAAATGATTTTTTTATCGTCAGCCATAATGTCTGTTAATTGAATTAAAATTATTTGCAAAGATAAAAAATTTTTTCTACCTTTGCACCCACGTTTTAAAAAACGACATAAAGATTCATTAGCTCAGCAGGTAGAGCACATCTCTTTTAAGGATGGGGTCCTGGGTTCGAGCCCCAGATGGATCACACAACAAAACTCGCTAAATCAGCGAGTTTTGTTATTTATAAGGGTTTTGCGCTGGATTTATATAATCAAATATAAGCA
>Ga0123357_10006059_pt1 | contig 14635 bp, 11 predicted proteins | sample TergutEmb28metaG_FD_89873 | JGI IMG/M metagenome (GOLD analysis project Ga0123357, IMG submission 89873) | Embiratermes neotenicus P4 segment gut microbial communities from Petit-Saut dam, French Guiana - Emb289 P4 | ecosystem: Host-associated > Arthropoda: Insects > Digestive system > Gut ...
AACGTTGGTGATGCTGAAGCACTGGTTGAATCCATCAACCAAGCACAGGCATCGCCTCAGCTCAGGCGCGACATGGGAGAAGCCGCGCGGCAGCGGGTCTTGGCAGACTTTCGGCCAGAGAGGATCTGGCTAGGACTGTTTGACATCATGGAAGGTCGTCCATCTGATGATGTGGCAGCCGTGTGAAAGAATAGGGAAAATGAAAGTACTGATCACCGGAGGGGCTGGTTTTATCGGCTCCAATCTAGTTCGCCAACTTGTAACCCGAAAAATCGACGTAAGGGTAATTGATGACTTGAGCTCCGGGTCGAGAGAAAACCTTGCTGGGCTCGATGTCGTATTCGATGAAGCCACGATTCTGGACTATCCCGCGTTATTGGGAACAACCCGTGGTGTGGACGCTGTGGTCCATTTGGCGGCAATCGGCAGCGTTCCCCGTTCTGTGGCGCACCCGCGTCCAACCCACGACGCCAATATCACAGGAACACTCAATGTTCTTGAGGCCGCTCGTGAGGCCGATGTGCCACATGTCATTGTTGCATCGTCAAGCTCGGTGTACGGAGCAAATCCCGATCTGCCGAAGAATGAGCAGATGTGGACTCGCCCAATGAGCCCTTACGCAGTCACAAAGGTCGCCACTGAGAGCTATGCAATCGCGTATGGATACTCCTATGGCTTGAAAACCTTGGCTTTTCGGTTCTTTAACGTTTATGGTCCGAACCAGATCGCCGGCCGAACTTACTCCGCTGTTATCCCGCAATTTCTCGACGCGGCGGTACACAACCGGCCGCTCCAGATCCACGGTGACGGACAGCAGTCGCGTGACTTCACGTATGTTGACACGGTTTGTGATGTCATTTGTGATGCCCTCGACCGCCAAGTGTCGTCGCATTCGCCGGTCAATCTGGCGATGGGCACCAACACAAACCTGCTCGACTTGGTCGACCTAATTCAAACTGCCGTCGGCCAACCCATCAAGAAAGAGTTCATGCCGGCCCGAGTGGGCGATATCAGGTCTTCGCAGGCTGACTCAAGGCTGCTGCGTTCTCTCTTCCCTCAGATCAAGGCAGTGGGACTTCGTGACGGAATCGGTAGGACTTTGAGGTGGTTTCTTGAACAACAGTCATGATCAACGGCGTGGGTCTTTTTCGGTGTTCGGCTGAGTTCACACTTGCAGGTGTTTCCATGAGGGGAACGTGCGCAATAGGTTGAAGCCTGATACTGCTGACACAGTTGCCCTCTAACCAGACGCCGCGCCCTCGACGATGCCCTCCCGGTTGATGACCCTCACCAGTGTGAGAAAGAGGCAGCGAAAATCGAATCGCAAAGTCATCCGCCTGACGTACTCGCCGTCATGAGTGGCCTTATCTTCAATAGATAACTCATCTCTGCCATTGATCTGCGCCCAGCCAGTGAGTCCGGGGCGTACACTATTCGCGCCGCATGCGTCTCGCTGTTCTATCAGGTCATACTGATTCCACAGCGCCGGCCGTGGACCAACAAAACTCATGTCAGCGATGAGGATGTTCCAAAGCTGGGGAAGCTCGTCCAAACTGAGTTTGCGTAGCACTTTCCCGGCTCTGGTCACCCACTGTTCTGGAGCATTCAACTGATGTGTTGGTCGGTCGTGGGGCGTGTCAGTCTTCATCGTGCGGTACTTCAGCATGCTGAAGGGGCGTTTGCCGCGTCCGATGCGCCTCTGAATGAAGTACACCGGACCGGGGCTGTCGAGTTTCACCCAGATGGCAATTGCCAGCATCAGGGGCGAAAACACCAGCAGCCCCACAGCGCTCAACACGAGATCAATCAGACGCTTTACGAAACGCTCATACATGCAGGCTAGGCTCTTTCCGCAATCGCCGAAACCAGTGTGAACGACGACGAATCATCAAAGCTAGCGGTCGTAGTATTGGAACGATACCCGTCCGGATGTACCCTTGCCAGCCAGAGCCCGTAGTCCAGTTCGGCTGGGTCTGCGGGCGTGACGTGGGCGTGCAGGATCCCTGGCGTCTGCGCCTCGTCGGCATCGATGGCGTCCTCGTCGGAGGTCAACACCTCGGCCATTTTCTCGCCTTGACGCAGACCGATGATCTCGATGGGAATGTCCTTGCCCGACATGGCCACAAGCCTACGGGCAATATCCACGATGTGCACCTGCGACCCCATCTCCAAGATCACAACCTCACCGCTTCGGCCCTTCGCGCCGGCGGCAATCACCAGTGAGCAAGCCTCGGGAATCGTCATGAAATAGCGGGTCGCATCCTCGTGGGTGACAGTAATTGGCAGGCCCTGGTCGATGGCCTTCTGGAACAGCGGCACCATTGACCCGCGCGACCCGAATACGTTGCCAAACCGCACCGACACGTAACGCGCCGCTGGCACCTGCTGGGCCATCCAACTGGTCAGATGCTCCGCCATGCGCTTCGAATGCCCCAGAATCGTCGTCGGGGCGGCGGCCTTATCAGTCGAGATGTTGATGAAAACCTTCACGTCAGCAGCACGGGCACATTCGAGGACGTTCAACGTGCCGATCACGTTGGTGTCCCAGGCCTCCCGGGGGAACCGCTCCAACATCGGCACATGCTTCAGTGCAGCAGCGTGGAAGACGACGTCCGGACGCCACTGCTCGAACACCCGGGAAAGCGCAGCCTTGTCGCGGATGTCACACAAGACGATGTCATCACGAATCAACAGGCCAGTGCCGTACAGCGCGAACTCTGTATCCTGCAGGTGGGTCTCGTCGTGGTCAAGCAAAATCAAGGCACCGGGTGCCAGCTTGTGTACCTGGACGCACAATTCCTGGCCGATAGAGCCGCCCGCGCCAGTGATCAGCACCCGCTTGCCGCGCAGATAACCTCGCATGGAATCCATGTCGAGGGTCGGCTTGTGATGCTCCATGAGATCCTCGATGCGGATGTCCCGCACCGGGCCGACCATCGTTTGGCGCCCAAGCTCCCGCTCCAGCGTCGGCACCACCTTGACCTCGACGTCCAAAGTGGGCGCCAACGCCACCAGACGGTTCAACAACTCAGGCGGCGGGGTGTCGATGGCCACAACGACGACATCCGCACCAATCCCGTCGCCCTTTTTGACGAGAGTGTCATAATCGCCCAGCACCGGCACCCGGCGCACCACAAGATTGCGCTTGGCCGGGTCGTCGTCAATGAATCCGATGGGGTAGAAGGGGCTGCGCGGGTCGGCCGTCATGCGCTGAACCGTCAAACGACCAAGATTGCCAGCTCCGTAAACCAGCGTGCGCTGACCCTTCTTACCCAACGGCGATTGCGCCCGCTCAACCAGCTCACGGCGAACGTAGCGCACCACCAGACCCAGGCAAGTGGCCAGCGGCCAGGCGATGATCACAGGCGTTATGGGCAGCCAGAAGATCAGGGCGACGCCACCGGTCAAAACAGTGCTGCCGGCAAGAACCAGAGCGAAAGCGCGGGCCTCCTCCAGCGAACCCGCCCAATAACGATTGTTGTAAAGCTTCGCGATCAGCCCCAAAACGACCTGCATGACGGCGGCGACACCAGCCAGGATGAGAACCTGCCAAAGACGGTCGCGGGTCAGAGTTGGCGCAACAATGACCATACCGACACCGATTGCGACCAGCCAGGCTGCGACGTCACCCCCGTATTGCAGCCACCCGCTGGTTCCAACGACACCATTTTTCTGGCGCTCGTCACTCTTCCCTTCCAACAAGTCACCTCCCTGGGGCACACTTGGTCATGTTTCACCGAAAGCACGAAGCTTTCGGCTGCCGACTTCATTGGTTCCCTCGCCCGCCAATGCCAGCGATTCAGTATATCGCGGCAAGGCGCCAGAACGCTCATTGAACCGAAACCACAAGTCTCAACATCCGGGAGCAAGTCAACCCATTTCACATAATTATGTGATGAGCATCACGGAATTGTGTATGAATGTGTGATTACTATCACGGAGGCTCAGCTGATCAAGGCGATCGGATCAGCTTGACGCTTACGCCCAGATGCCGCGTCGCATGACTTTGACAACCTGCAAAGCGTCGTTCAGCGCCACTATGTCGGCGACGAGGCCCACGTCAAGACGTCCCACCCCCGTAATGCCCAGGTAATCGGCCGGATTGCTGCTGGCCGCCCGCAACGCCAACTCCAGCGGGGCACCTGCGTTGACGGCCACGCGAACCGCCTTGTCGAGCGTCAACGTCGATCCGGCGATCGTGTTTGTGCCCGCCAGGCGGGCCACGCCGTCGCGGACCTCAACCGCCAGACCACCCAACACATACTCGCCGTCTTGCGTGCCCGCCGCCGCCATGGCGTCAGTGACGAGGACGCAACGGTTGGGCTTCGACTTCATCACCGCCGTCACCAGGTCAGCCGCCACGTGGACGCCGTCACACACCAACTCCACCCAGACGTCGGGCGACTCCCAGAGCGGAAGCACCGGCCCCGGCGCGCGATGCAGCAACTCGGGCATGGCGTTGAACATGTGCGTTGCGCCCCTTGCCCCCGCCGCAATGGCCTGCCGCGTGCAGGCGTCGTCGGCGCCGGTGTGGCCGATCGCAACCACCACGTGACGCGACGCCAACCACCGGATAACCGCCATGGCACCCGGACGTTCGGGCGCGATGGTCACCATCGCCACCGGGCCGGATGTCACCACTTGATGAATCTCGGGCAGGGACGGGTCGCGAAGCAGCGACGCGTCATGGGCACCCTTGTAGGCGGGTGCCAGCCAAGGCCCCTCAAGATGAATGCCCGCCAACTCACCAGAGGCCACCAGCGGCGTCAGGTCTTCAATCTGCGTCATCAAGGCGTCCAGAGGCGCCGTCATCAGGGACGCGAGCATCGTCGTCGTCCCGTGGGCAAGGTGGGCGCCCAGCACGACGCGGGCGGCATCCGCCCCGTCCGTGAAGTTGACGCCCCCGCCACCGTGGCTGTGGACGTCCACAAACCCTGGGCTGACAAGGTCAAACACCTCATCGGCAGGTGTTGGTGGTGTGCCTACGCCCCAAGCGACGACAAGCCCGTCAGCAACCTCAACCCAACCATCCTCGCGAAGCCCCTCGGGCGTCAGTACCCGGTTGGCCTGGATGATCACGCCAAGTCCAGCTTCTGCCAAGCCGGTGCACTTTCGTAGGCCTGCTTGTAGTAATCGGCCAGTTTCAAGTTATGGGCGGCCGCTTCGTCAATGATGACGGTGGCGAACTGGTGCATCTGCAGCACCGACCCCGGGCACATGGCCGTCACCGGGCCCTCAACGACCTGCGCGATGGCGTCAGCCTTGGCGTCGCCCATCGCCACAAGCACAACATGGCGGGCGGCCATGACGGTGCCCAGGCCCTGCGTCACGCAATGGTCCGGCACTTCCTCGGGGGTGGCGAAGAAGCGGGCATTGTCCTGGCGGGTGCGCTCAGTCAAGGTCTTCACGCGGGTGCGGGACGCCAGCGACGACGTCGGCTCGTTGAAGCCGACGTGCCCATTTGCGCCGATGCCCACGATTTGGACATCAACACCGCCAGCCGCGGCGATAGCCTTCTCGAAGCGCTCGCCAGCGCTGGCCAAGCCGTGTAGCGAACCGTCCGGCACATGCACCCGTGAAGGGTCAAGACCCAAAGGCTCGGTCACGGTGCGCCGAATCACCTCGCGATAGCTCTCGGGGTGCCCGTCCGCCAGACCGACGTACTCGTCCAACGCAAAAGCGGACGCCTGCGACAAATCCAGACGGCCTTCAGCGACCAGTCTCGCCAGCCCTTCATAGGTTGACAGTGGGGACGAGCCGGTGGCAACGCCCAACACAACGCCAGGGCCAACCTCTGCCGCGATTTTGGCGACTTTGGCGGCGGCAACCTGGCCGACCTGCTCCGCAACGGGACAAATAATGACTTCCATGATGCTCCTCACCTGTTTTGATGGGCGAGGGTCTCGCCATCAACCAACTGCAAACTGTACAACTACTGGACTCGGATGGAGACACCGTCTCCAATGTCGATAACACCGCCGACCCAAACGTGCATCGGCTGCCCTGGCTGGGCTGTCGCCACCGCTTGACCGGGGTTATGCACCGTGGTGCCGTTGGTCGACTCACGATCCGTGGCCCACATTGCACCATCATAAAGCTCAATGCGGACGTGCGTGCGCGAGATGTCATGATGTGGGCTGACGACGCGCACGAGGTGCGCCGTCTCGCCGGGGTAGGCCTGTGGGGCGCGACCGACGAGCAGCGGCTCGTTGACAGGCCAGCGTTGGCCATCCGAAAAGACCAGCAGTGTGGCGCCGAGCGGTGACCCGGTGGCGGCCGGTCCGCTCGGTGCCGCATCGGTGGCAGGCTGCTCAGTGACAGGGACCGAAGTCGACTCAGACGGCGACTCTGTCGCGGCCGGCTCGGGCTGGGGCACTGCGGCAACCTCGGGCTGCGGCACGACTGTCTCCGGGACAACTGCCGGCTCAGGCACTGGCTGCGCCTGGGCTGGCTGCCAATCGACCCGGTCTAGGTCGGGCTGAGCGGCCTCCACGGCTGGCGCTGCGACAGGCTCAGCAGGCGCCGGTTCGGCGGCGGCGGGCTCAGGTGCAGGTTGCTCAACTGCGACCGGCTCGGGTGCCGTCTCGACCACCTGAACGGGTTCGACCAACCCGCTTTGGCTCTCGGCGATAACCTGATCGACGGCCGCTTTCGCAGCTTCGATCTGGGCGGCGAGGTCGGGGTCAATCGGTGCTTCAACGGGCTCGACAGTCAGGTCGACAGCGGGTTGAATAACGGGTTCAGGGTTAACCACGGGCTCAGCGGCAGCTTCAGCCACCGGCGCAGCAACAGCTTCAACCACCGGCTCCACGACAGGCTCAACCACCGGCTCCACGACAGGCTCAACCACCGGCTCAGCAGCAGCTTCAACCACAGGCTCTACGACAGGTTCGACTACCGGCTCTACGACAGGTTCGACTACCGGCTCAGCGGCAGTTTCGACCACCGGCTCTACGATTTCGACCGCGGGCTCTGCCACCTCAGTCATGGGCGGGAACACCATTTCCGCGGTTGCGTCGATGGGCTGCTCGACAGTCGCCTCTGGATTGAACGCGGGAACCTCGACTACCGGTGGGACCTCTGGCTCTGGTGCGGGCGCGGCAACAGCCTCGGGCTCTTCCAAGGCCTCATGCTCGGGCTCCGGCTCTGGCTCAGTCACAGGCTCGGGCTCGCCGAAAGCTTCATGCTCGGGTTCAGGTTTGGTTTCGGCGGGTTCCACGGCAGGGCTCGCCGGCTCCGCCAACGGAACGTCAACACCGAAACCCGTGGCCCAGGCACCCGGTGCCTGCAGTTCTTCTGGCACGGCCGCCATCCCCGGCTCCGCCGCTGCGGGCACGTCCGCCTTCTCAGGGGTTTCAGGTGCGGGAGTTTCGTCTTGCTGCACCACGGGCATAGTGGTCAGAGGTGCGACGACAAATGTGGCGTCACCGAGGCTAACTCGCGCCTCATCGCTGGCGTCAATGTCGATGCTGCCAGCCGTCACTACCCCCACCGCCAATGGCAATCGCCATGTGCTGGCCGCATTCTGGCCGGGCAGGGCGATAGCGATATGCCGGGCGTCCAGATTGACGGAACGCCAAGCCGCCTGTCCGTGGCCGTTCGCGACAACCTCGCCGGAGGCCACGTCAGTGACGGTGACGTCACCGCGCACGACGCATTGCAGACGGTCATTGTCGACGACGACGATCAGATCGGGAACTACGTCCATACCCCAACGCATCAGCTTGCCGACCAGGGATTCAAGGTCTGTTGCCGCAACCACGTCATTCCATGTGGCGCTCAGGCGTTCGGCGATATCAGCGGACGTCGGCTGTGCAGCAACCAGCGCCTTGGGGCCGTTGAGGACGATCCACGAACCCGGCGTGTAGGTCGTACGCCATGTGCTTGTAGCCATGAGAGCTCCTTCGCTGTTGGGGCATAGCAAATCTGGAACAAGTCCCGACAGACTGTGCCGCATCTAATTGTGCCAACATCGTGGCGCTAACTCCACTATCAAGTTGAGACTAAGACAAAATGACCTCAAGCAGGCAGGCCTCTGGACGGCAGAACGTGCGCAGCGGAAAAGTGGGCGCTGTGCCAACCCCGGCGGTGACGTGCAACCACGACTGGTCACCCTCAGGCGGATAGCGATGGACGCCCCTTATCATGCTGGTCGGCAGATCGCAGTTGGCCACGAGGGCTTTGCCTGGCAGGCAGATCTGCCCGCCGTGGGTATGACCGGCCAGCATCAGCGGCACCCCGTCTGCCGTCATCGCGTCCAGTACCCGACGATACGGCGCATGGGTGACGCCGATGAGTAGATCGGCTGGCTGATCGGCCCAATCGGCACTGGCCGTGGCTGCTCCGCCGAGGTAATCGTCCATGCTGATGTGGGCGTCGCCGGCCCCGCGGATTTCCAGTGTCAAGCCGGCCGCCTGCAAACGCGTCCGGGCATTGTTCAGATCCGTCCAGCCGCCATCGGCCAGGAAGTCGCGAACCCGTCGCCAAGCGAGCACTGGACCTTTGGTTCGCGCCCGTCCCGAAGGATGCCTCAGGTAGTAGACCGGGTTGACGGGCGACGGTCCGAAGTAGTCGTTGGAACCAAAGACGAAAACGCCAGGCAGTTCCAGCAGAGGCGCCAGAAGACGGGAGAACTCGTCAAACCCGTCATCGTCGGCCAAAAGATCACCCGTCGCGACGACGATATCGGGGCTGAGCTCGGCCAAGGACGCAACGAAACGGGCCTTGGCCCGCTGGCCCCGCGTGTAGTGCAGATCACTGATGTGAAGGAGGCGCACCCGCCCTTGCGTCGGTTGATCCGGCAGCGTCAACTCGTGACGAACCACCCGGAAGGCATAGGCCTCAAGCAGGCCAGCGGCAACCGTCGCAGCGCCAGCGCCCAAAGCAGCACCGACCAGACTTGAGATTTTCACCGATCGTCACCGTCTACGCGGGAGGCGAGTCCGGCGGTGGCTCGTCTGGTGGCGGTGGCTTGTAGGTGTTGGGCGACGACCAGTGGTGATCAATTGGTGTGTACCCGGGGAAGGGCGTTGGCGGTGTGCCCGCAACGGCGGCGGCCATACCGTACCGCCAGATCTGGCCGGTGTCGGGGCCACCGAAACCGTTCAGATAGGTGTGCGAATACGGCAACCGCAAGCCTCGAAGGGTGATGTTCCGGCCCTGCCAGAAATCAGACATCTTGTCGTAGGCGATGGTCGCAAATCCCGAAACATAGGGTGTGTAGCCACCGAAGGAGATGTACTCGCCGGAGTTCGTCGTACCCGACTTGCCGGCCTGTGGGTAGCCGCCAGGAATGTTGGCGCCAGCACCGGTGCCGCCCCGCATGACGCCTTGCAACAGTGCGGAGACACCGTGAGCAACATTTGGGTCAATGGTTTGCTGGCAGTTGGCGTCGGGCACGGGCACGTCCTTACCGTCGGCGTCCTTCATTGACTCCAAGATGACTGGGTTGCAGTGCACGCCGTTTGCGGCAAACGTGGCGTAGGCCTCGGCCATCGTCAGCGGCGACACCTCGGCGACGCCGAGGGTGAAGCTGGGGATTGTGTCGAAGTGGGCGGCTTGAAGATCGGTCGTGTCATATTGCGGGTCGGCCATGGCCAGCTTGACGCCAGCCGCCTGCGCCATCTGGACGGCACCGCAGATGCCGGTGTCGCGCTCCAGTTGCATGAAGTAGGTGTTGACGGAGTTGGCTGTCGCCGCAGGCAGGGCGATCGGGCCGGAGCTGCCTTCGGAGTTCCTGACGTTATAAGACTTGGGTGCCTTGACCGGGCCATTGCAGCTTTGGAAAATCTGGCCGCCGAACTGCATGGGCGCGTCACTTATGTACATCGTGTCGAACGGCACACCCAGTGCCAAGGCACTGGCCAACGTGAACACCTTGAATGTCGAGCCCGTCTGGAAACCCTCCGCGCCGCCCATGTCGTTGTCGACGGCATAGTTGTAGTAGGTCTGGCCTTGCGTCGTGTCCGGACCCATGACGGGACGGCTTTGAGCCATGCTCAAGATCAAACCGGTGCCAGGCTGAACGATGGCCATCGCGGCAATCGCCGGGTCCCTGGGGTCGACCTTGTTTGACACCACCTCTTGGACGGCGTCCTGGACCGCTGGGTTGATCACTGTCTGCACGTCATAGCCACCCCGCTTGACGGCCATCAGGCGATCTTTCTGGGACGAGTCGGCGGGCAGACCCAAGGCGTCCGTCATCGCGTCGCTTGTCAGCGTCCTCTGGACGTAATCGCAGATGAACGGGTATCGCGATGACTGACAGCCCTGGGCCATGTTCTGCACCATGGTGGGATCCCAAGGGACGGCCTTGGCAGCGGTAGCTTCGGCGGGCGTGATGTCGGCGACATCCGACTCGGCCATCACGTCAAGCACCGTGTTGCGGCGCTGGATGGACGCATCCGGGTAACTGGTCGGCGAGAAGGCGCCCGGCTGCTGCACAATACCAGCCAGCATGGCCGCCTGCGGCAATGTCAGGCTAGCCGCAGTGGTGCCAAAGTAATGCTCTGCCGCCGCCTGAACCCCATAGACGTGATCGCCATAGTAGGCCATGTTCAGATAGCGTTCGAGGATCTGTTCCTTCGTCAGTTGCTTCTCAAGCTGCAACGCGTAGCGCATCTCGATGATCTTGCGGGACATCGTCAACTCGGTGGCTGCCTTCATGGCTTCCTGGTCGTTCGCCTGGTTAGCCACTTCGACGCGCACCATCTTGACGTACTGCTGTGTGATAGAGGACGCGCCACGGTTGGTCTCGCCGATCAGGTTGCCGATAGTCGCGCGAATCAAGCCCGTGCCGTCAATGGCGCCGTGCTCAAAGAAACGCTTGTCCTCGATGGCCACCTGAGCCTGCTGCATGTAAGGCGAAATGTCGCTGATCGGCACATATTCGCGGTATTCGTCGGCGAAGGTGGCCAGCAGTGAGCCGTCCGCCAAAAAGACCTTGGTGGCTTGCGGTTGGGGTGGTGTTTTCAGCTCAAGAGGGATCTCATTGAAATTGTCTGCCGCAGTGTTCACGACGCTGGTGCTCAGCAGCAAGGTGGGTGCCGCCAAACCTGCCGTCAGCAGACCGGCGCCTACACTACCAACCACAAAAAGTAACCCAGCCAGGGCCTTCGATCTCCACGCTTCCTCAGCCATAATTTCAAGGTTACCGTATGAGCTGAGAAGTTGTCACCCAAATCTCACTGACTAGGACAAACCCTGTGAATCGGGTATGACATCCCTCTTGCCACGCGGAACAAGCCCGCATGACGAGAGCGGGCGACGGGAATCGAACCCGCGTGTCCAGCTTGGGAAGCTGGCGCTCTACCATTGAGTTACGCCCGCGTCGGCGGTGGTGCCGAGCTCTTAGCTTACCGTAAAAGACACCGAGCCAAGATGCTGCGACTGACGCGCAGCATGACGGTGTCGGGGTGTGCGACATGACGGTGTTGGTGGTGTGTGCGACATGATGGTGTCGGTGGTGTGTGCGGCATGACGGTATTGGTTGGGTATGATCGCCGAGGCAATCGTCATCCTGCGCGCAGTCGCAGGATCTGGCCCGAGTGAGTAGGCGGTGTCAATCGACTATGCCGTACAGGCGGTCGCCGGCGTCGCCTAGGCCAGGCACGATGTACCCGTGCTCGTTGAGCCGCTCGTCCACACCGGCCACCACCAGTGTGCAATCGATGCCCGCTTCGTCCACCTGATGGCGCACAGCTTCGATGCCCTCGGGGGCGGCTAGCAGACAGACGCCCGTCACGTCGGATGCTCCCCGTGACGTCAAAAACTTGAAGCACCCGCCAAGTGACCCGCCGGTGGCCAGCATGGGGTCGAGGACGAAGCACTGACGTCCACTGAGATCCTTCGGCAGCCGCTCAGCGTAGGTGAACGGCTGCAGGGTCTGCTCGTCTCGCACCATGCCGACGAAGCCCACCTCGGCTGTCGGCATCAAGCGCATCATGCCGGCAAGCATGCCTAGGCCAGCCCGCAATATGGGCACCACAAGTGGTTTTGGTGACGCGATGCGCAATCCTGTGGTGGGGGCCACGGGCGTCACGATATCGCACGGCTCGACGCGTACCCGTCTCGTCGCCTCGTATGCCAGCAGTGTTACCAACTCGTCGACGAGTTCGCGAAACAGCGGGCTCGGGGTATCGATAGCCCGCAGACGGGCAAGCTTATGGGCGACCAGTGGATGATCCGCAACATGCAATTCCATGGTGTTTACTGTATCGCGCCGAAGGCCCCCAAACGACTCCCAGTGCCCGTGCACTAGAGTTATGGTGTGAGTTCTGAAAGGAGACCGACATGGCCGACAGCGAAGACGAGATCGAGTATGACGACGGCTTCGATGCTGACGATATCGTCGCCGATGACTACGACGATGACACAGATGACGAGATCGATAACAGTCTCTTTGACGATTCTGACGACGACGACTCCGATGATAACGACGACATCGATGACGATGACGATGACGATGACGACACCGACGATTATGATGACGCCACCGATGACGAGATCGATTTCGTCGTCGCCGTCTATCGCGAGGACGGCGAGCCACAGGTCGCCGAAATGGCCTTGCCATTGGCCAATGACCTTGATGAGTTGATCGTCCAACTGCGGCGCCTGCCTGCCGATGCCGGTGCATGTGCGTTCGTCTCCATCAGTGGTGAGTTCTTTGTCGTCGTGCGCGTGCGGGGCAAGAACGTCCAGGTGCTGCTCAATGATTCAGTGGCGGCCAGCGACTGGCCCATCGCCCGCGATGTGGCTGACCTCATCGGTCTTGACATACCTGAGGACGACGACGAATCCGAGATCGTCGGTGACCTCGACATCCTGTCCGATCAGGGTGTCAGCGAGTTCGACATGGAGGCCATCGCCGGTGGCTATGACGAAGACTCGGGCGATCTTGTCCGTCAAATTGCTGACCAGATGAAGATCCGCACCCAGTTCGACGCAGCCACCCGCGACCGGTAGCCCCGAGCATACCCACCGACACAGGTCGAGAGCCGTCCTCAGGGAGCAAGTGGGTGACAAAACCGCACCCCAACGTGCGGTTTGCAGTGGTGCAAGACGAAATAGTGACGTCTTGTGGCCAGACAGCACCCTTTTCGGGGTACTACCGCACCCAAACGTCAGGGCGGGCTTTCAAGGCGACGTTTGGGTGGAGTCTTGCACCTGCAGGCGTCGAACGCTTCAAGCTCAAACCGTCGTTCCGCCCGTCCCGCTCCAGGTTGGAAATGGCTTCATTGATTACGTGTAGTCGACAACCACCGGGGCGTGATCGCTGATGCGTCTGTCCGCGCTGGCGGCGCGATCAACCCAGCTTTGACGCGCAGTGGCCGCGAGGCCCGCTGACGCCAGGTGGTAGTCGATGCGCCAGCCGACGTCCTTGGCGAAGGCTTGGCCCATCCAACTCCACCATGAGTAGGGACCGTCTCCGTCCTTGTTTTGGGATCTCACGACGTCCACCAGCGGACGGCTCGACGGCTGCCAATCCAGGGACGGCGCAAGCATCGTCCGCCCAGCCAAGCGGTGATGTGACGGCGCCTGGCCAATTTGGGCGTCGAGCCAGGCCCGCTCGCCCGGCAGGAAACCTTCGTGGGTGAGGTTGCTGCGCCAGTTGGTGATGTCCGCAGGGCCGTGCGCGATGTTGAAATCGCCCAGTACCAGCAGGTGACGCCCGTGGGCTTCGGCGTCGGCCTGACGGGCGTCGATCTCGGCTGTGAACCGCCGCAGGAAATCGGCCTTCCGCTCATAGCGGGCCTGCTGTTGCGCCGGCGTGTAGCCCTCGCGTCCGCCGTCCTCTGGTGCGACCTCCAGCGGCACACCGCCCTTCGGCACATACACGCTGATGACGTCCAGCGGCGCGTCCTCCAGGTGGACGCCGATGAGGCGTCCCTCTTGCGCGAAGGGGTTGTCGTCCGTCCAGGTGAAGGACGGGACATGCTGACGGGTCAGGATGGCGACGCCGTTGCGTCCGGCCAATTGGCCCGGATCATAGGCTAGGTTGTAGGCGCCGAAGGCGTCCGGCGGCAGGTCGGGGACGCGGCAGCGGACCTCCTGAAGCGCTATGACATCGGCATCGCTGTCGTCCAGCCAATCGCGAAACCCCCGGCGCATGGCGGCCCGAATTCCGTTGATGTTGAATGTGACGACGCGCATGACGTCCATTGTCGCACTGACGTCGCTCGCCCGCCGGATCCTGCAACATCAAGGGGTGGAGCTTGCCGACCATGGTCAGGTTGTGAGAAAAGTGACAGTGATACAGATCCCGCGCACCCTCAACGCCGTCATCCTGTGCGGCGCGAAGCGCGTCATGCTGCGCGCAGCGTGAGCGGAGCCGCAGTACGCAGGATCTGCCGCGCCCGCTTTCACGGGCTTGCCCCTGAGACTGGTCTTCCGCGGCCTGGGTGGGTGCCATGTTGGCGACCATCTTGGCGGTCGCGGGGCTTGCCGCTGCCTGGGTGCCAGATGTACAGGACTGCAGTTGTTTTGTGGGTGGCGGTCGCGAAAAGCAACTTGCTGGCTGACGGTCCCCGTCCCCCGTCGTGGCGGGTAAGTGCGGTAGTGTCCGGTGGCAAGCCCGCGGTGGGCGCGGCAGTGTACGGCTGCGGCAGGAACGGGCGGAGCCGCCGCCTACCGCAAG
>Ga0123357_10006060_pt1 | contig 14634 bp, 9 predicted proteins | sample TergutEmb28metaG_FD_89873 | JGI IMG/M metagenome (GOLD analysis project Ga0123357, IMG submission 89873) | Embiratermes neotenicus P4 segment gut microbial communities from Petit-Saut dam, French Guiana - Emb289 P4 | ecosystem: Host-associated > Arthropoda: Insects > Digestive system > Gut ...
CATTTATATCGGCGGGGGTGTCAGTTCAGTCGAGTACTGGCTTTCTTGGAGTGCGGGTCGGGGGAGAACGATTGTAGTAACACTGGATGGACTGTTCCGAGTCAGACTGAAGACTGCTTGGCTACCCACTCCATTCGCGTCTTTCCCCTTCACTTCTCCCCCCGTGCGTCGCCGTGTGCCACCAGATTCGGTTTCCACTCTACAAGCATGCGACAATAAATGGCATAACGGTCAGAGGCCAGAAGGGTTATTTATGAGGTCACATCTTCAAGGTTTGATAAAACCCCCACCAAATTTGGAAGCGCTTTTTTCTAAAACCTTTTGTCAGGAGAAGCGACGACACTCGTGGCCATGATTGTAAGAGGATGCTACTGATATATTCAGAGACAAATGTGAGACCAGAAACTATGGACTACAGACATCAAATAGCATCTACCTATGCCACAATCATCAGTGAGGTAGGTCTGAGTCCAAAGCGCACAGGCATCCTTCGCTTTTCGCATTTTCGTTCTGCACATTTTCCCAATGTGCATATGTAAATATATAAATTGGGAAATAAATAAATAAATATATATCTTGAACTTCCCACAGCATTCTAGAAGGTTTAAGGGAAGTTTTGTGCAAATGTCGAAGTGAGGAGTTGAAGTAAGAAATAAGCATCTCCGATTTCCCATTTTTATGCAAAGAAGAGAGACCCCGACCGGCAACAGCGACCGGGCCCAAAATAATATTAAATGTACGTTAAAGGTAAATTAAAATTATTTTCATTTTTATTTTCATTATTTTGTGGTTATCGGAATAAAAGGGATATAGGCATAAAAACGAACATTAATATAGGGGAACGGTGAAATTAAACATTATATTTGGGGGTGGGGGTGGGAAGAGAGGTCAATTGTTCGCAGATTGTCTCTTGTTGCGGAAGGTCTTACTCCCTTGAAAAGCGTGGGATGACTCCACTCCTAAATCTCTGACTGTGGGCAACTGCTTGTGTAGTCGGTTGTCGTGAGATTAATTTATGGTAGTTGAAGAATAAAAGACCAACTTGATGTCACTTGCTATTTTATTTCACGTCTTATGTGCTCAACATGTTTCGGAGAGTAATATATCCATTATCAGGAGCTTGAGTCTATTCTGTTGAATTACCGCATTGGTTGTATTGTTCTTGGTTCGATGTGTGTTGGAGTTTCGGTGTGGTTGGGTTGGAGTGGTATCCTTGATGCAGGCTTCAGCCTGCAACACGGATACCACTCCAACCCAAACAAAGGACAGAGCTGACACAAAATGTAAACATGTTCGCAGTAAGTTGGTCAGTCTAAAAGATTGTCCAGTTCTGCTAAAAGTTTGAGCGTTACCTGCAATTACTCCGACCCACATCCGTGCCTGATAGTTAAGGAGACTGTGGTCAATAAGGCAGCACGTGGAAGACGTGCCATGGTTCCAGGTGGGGGAAACCTCGTGTCATTGTAGCAACTGCCATTTTTAATATTTAGATCCGTGTGTTGGTGATCCCACCGAAGGTATCCCATTACTTTGAAGTATTGGTGCGGCATGTGTGGTCAAATGACCATTAGAGCTATGCCGGCGGTAGCGTTAAGTACTGGTAGGGCGGAGTGTCAATAGTAAAATACCGGTTATATTGGTCTTTCATAATCATCATCATCATCATTATCATTATCATTATCATCACCATGATATTCATGAAGGGTTAGGCGTGTTTCCTGTTCCTTAATCCTCAAGATGAAGTTGGTCCCTCCATCTTTTCCTCGGTCTTCTTATGTTCCTTCGTTCTTTTGGTTGATATTGTAGTACTTGATTTGGTATTCTATTTGTGTCCCTCCTCTGTACATGTTGTAGCCACTTTTACTAGTACTGTTTTATTTCCTTTACTATGTTCTGTGCTCCGTTTTTTCCCCTAATACATCGATTCTTTTCTTTAGTTTTGTTATTCCAAGTAAGTGTCTCAAAAATTTCATCTGTGCTGCTTCTAAACGTTGTTACTCTCTTTTCTTCAGTACCCCAACTTCACTTCCAAATTTCAATGCTCTTTTAGCTGTAATGTTGTGAATTCTTAATTTTGTTTCTTTGTTCATTTGTTTTCCAAAATATTGGCTTTTTATTTCTTAAAAATCGCATCTCTTAAAGGTTATCCCTCGCATGCATCTGAATCCTGTAAGTGATGGGAAATAAACCGTAACTGCGGTGTGGTAAAGAGGTTAAACACGACGTTGCAGTTCGTTAGAACTGCATTCTGAATATCATCTCGTTAGGGGACGAAAGGGCATGTCAGGGTCGAAAATAGAGGCACTAATAAACATCTGCTGCGAAATTATGGCTGATTACCGATCAAAATTCCAGGGATCTACCGCACAGCAAGAAGATCACTTGGGAGATGTGTTTTTGGAAAAATAAACAGCGTATATTAAATAGAATTTTCCTACTGATACTCCGTAATTACTTTTTATTTCTTGAACTAAAGGCGATTTAACAAAAGAGCTATAAAATAATCGTCACATTCTGTTGCCGCATTCTGCATAAACAGGAAGTCATTCTTTGTTAGATGTGTACCGGCGAAAACCACGAACTACTTACCGTTGTTAGAAATGTGCTCACAAAGGTGTGTGACGTTTCAGTTGACATGCCGAATATCAGCTTCTGCATCCATCGGAACGGCGTTCCGGTCCAGTTCAAGCACCGGCCAACAGGACAGGTTTTTATATCTTCCGTTTGAACTTTCTCAGTCACCATTCTGCATTCTGTCCTCAGATCGATGAAATACTCTGCACCATCGGGCTTATCTCGTGCCGCAACACAAGAACTGAATGTCTGTCAGGTGGACAGAGGAAGCGTTTGTCTATTGCCTTGGAATTGGTCAGCAACCCTCCAGTTATCTTTCTTGACGAACCTACAACGTGAGTTCTAGTTACATTTGACATGTACTATGGATTACGCATTGCATAATGGTAATAAACAGCAGAATGCTGCTCTTGTTGCTTGACATTTAAATAACAGTTTGGAACCGTTTTGTCATGGAGAATCACATTAAATATCTGTGATGAATATATGAGCATTACTAAACACTACCACCGCCACATTCACCACCGCCGCCGCCGCCACTGCTACCGCCACCATCACAACTACAACCACACTTAGCAGCAGCAGCACCACCACCACCAGCAACACCAGTGCCAAAACTAGCACCCTTATCACCACAAAATACCAGTACCGCCATCACCGCCAGCACCACCAGAACCACTAATAAAACCAACACCAACACCACCACCAGCACCACTAACACAACCAGCACCAACACCACCACTACTACTAGCATCGCGACCATCACCATCACCACCACCACCAGAACCACTACTGCCATCACTACCACCACCAGAACCACCACCACCACCACCAGAACTACCATCAAAACAACCACCACCAAAAGAACCACCACCTCAAGAACCACCACCACCGCCACCACCATTTCATCTTCATATTTGTGCTAAGCTACAACTGGCCTGTTCTGTCATAGAGTTTTATCATCCTCTTTGTCTCCAAAAATTTCGTATCCCTTAGGGAGTTTTGTGTGTTGGATTCTTCCATATTTGATAGTCATGAATTTTTCATTTATCTCATACATTCCTAAGATCATTACCTTTTTCTTTCAGGTTTTGCTCTGCAACGTGACAAGAAATTTAAATTTCCGTGTTTCTATTTTTTTTTTTTGTCGTCTTGTTTCATTATCCAGTCTCAGAAACTTACATGAATTCACATATCAGTGTTATAATCACGAAAAATATAAGTGTACCATAATTTGGAAAATTTCATTGCAATGTGTCCATTTACATTTATTAGGCTCCTCGACATCCGGCTGTTCATGAAGAGCAAGGGAATTGATTTTGGAGGTGGAGGAGCTTAAACAGTGGAATTTCATGTATTGTACCCATAGTGACAATAACTTAATTATATGCATGGTAACTGAAAGGGATATGTATAGCATAAGTGTGCTTGAAGACATTAGTTTAATTTATTTCCTATACTTATAAAATTTGTCCTAGGCAAATGTCAGGGATGAGGACAACATGGGAAAAAAATTTAATCAGTGACAAACTTACTCACTGTTATAGCAATAAATATTTTAATTGTAAGTGTGATTTTCACTTCACTTAACTTGTTTTTCTGTCCACAGTGTGTCATGGATTTTATTTTGTAAGTTATGCCCTTTGCCATGATACTGAGAGCTTCTGCAATCTTATGTTGTTAGCATTAAATTTTTATGGATTGTTATGTTTGTGTTCTTAATTAGCCTAAATATTTGTTTTCAAAGTTTTTGTACGTGATATTGACTGAAGGGGCAATGCTGAATTGTGAACTACATTGTCTTCTGAGGCTATGAAAAAAAGATGCTTGGCTCTACACCCCTCCATTTTATTTTTAAACTCTTACACGCCAGCTTCCAGCATATTTATCCATACTTCCATCCAGTTATTGGTCCATTTTTTACATTCATTTTTTAGTGTGAACCTTTGTTATAGCAAATGCATTGGTTTGGTTAATGTCGACAAGAAAGGTTTGGAGGAGAAAACAACTGTAGGCAAAAAGGGGTGAGCCTTGGGATTTATCATCCCTGCTGAATCTGAGACTCCTCTACTTGACCTCAGTACACTAATAATTAATGAGAAGTAGGTCCATGCGATCATGAGGTTATATACTTATATTCTGTGATAAAGGTCTTTGATTCGAGTCCTGGATAAATACAATGTGGACTATTCTGCATGCAAACCACATTACTTATGTCAGAGTTAAGAAACGTCATTGTGAATAATACCTGGGCTCAGTTGTGGCTGATACTCACTTAAACTGTGGTTTCTTCTGCAGACTGTCATTCCTATCCATAACCCACCTGCTGAAAGAAGTCAATCTCTCTGATGGCCACTTCAAATTCTGAAATACATTTTTTTGTATCATTTGGCATGTAAAAATCAGAAATGTTATTGCACCTTAATTTAAGGTGTTCATTGCAAAGAAAATTAATTTTTAGAGTCTCTGATGATTAATTTTAAGATTATGCACTCAGTTCATTTGATCCTGGAGAAATTGTTGAATGGAAAAGGAATTCAGTTTTGTATTGCCATTTTAAACTTTACATTGTACTCTAGTATTGTATTAAAAGTGAAGGGGTTTATTATATTAACAGAAATTGCGTAGTTAGTTTGTTCATTAATTTGGTTACTGATAATGTAATTGCATTGTTCTTTGTACAGTAATGTTGCTATTTTTGACAGCTGAATAATCGGCTACCATTCAGTAGTATGAGATATGATGAAATGACTGTAATTAATGAAACAGAAACAGTTTTTGCCCCATATTTGTAGATGTGACCATTGTCATCAGTAGAGATTCCAGTTGACATGTATCTTGTGGAAGATAGAGGAATCTTTTCTTAAATGACAGGATGAAACAAAATCTCTTTCCAAGTACATATTGTTCCTCATGTTTATAACAAACATTATCTAAATGCATGAAATAAGGAAGACCACAAGAAGTCAGTCATTCTAGCCAGTCTTTAGTTGACAATCTTTCACTTCTTTGACATGACTCAGACCACTACTGCTGTCATGAGCAAAGATGGTTCCCTGAACACTGGCTGTTGTCTAAAGTTGTGTCAGTAAGGAGACACTGTCAGTTTCCTGAATCCTGCAGAAAACAGACAGAGCAAATTTTTCAGAAAATGTTCTTACATCATTACTGGGCTCTGGTGGTACCTTGCAGAGGATTCCATCGAAAACTCAGTGGTCTGACTAACATGATTGTACACTACTAACCAAATAATAAACAGGAATTTGGAGGGAATGAATCTTGTTAGCTCCAACTAGTCCAGGGTTCCCTTGGATTCCTGACTAAATGCTGGAAAATGTAACCTAACATTTTACCATTGGTAAGACTGTGGGTAGCAGTTTGAGGAAGGGGCAGTAGGTGTGTTCTATTGGTCTAAAAACGAAATTTTGATTTCTTACTACAAACTATATTTACATATTTCCTGGAGTTACTCTGTACATGTTCCTTCTTGACCTGACTTCACACAATCAACATTCTACAAGGGTTTCAGAGCCTTAAGGCTGGTTATCACCAGTTCACACACTCAACAGGTTACAACAGTTAGATAGGGTCTACTTGACATACTGCACCCCAATGAGATGGTGATAAAGACAAATTACATTACGTGGTGTTATCACTTAGGCTCATAAAAGATGACCTCAACTTCTTCAACTTTGGCTGGCATGGCATCTCCCTGCAAGTGCTTTCTGCTCCCAGCATTGCCATTCCCATGTGTTTTTAAGTGATCTCTTTGCTGAACTCACAGTTCTGTCTCCTAGTTGCTCTGATTGTTATGTTGGAAGCTTGCTGACATCAGTCTTCATAACTTACTCTGTTCTACTGACAGCAGAGAACTACGTATTCTGCTGAGTACTGGAACAGCGTAAACTGCTGCAATCATTAGGGCAGGTCAGAAAATTGTAGTCAGTGGCCCAATCTTGTAATACATGACATTACACATAACAAACCACTGTCACAAAACTTTAGAATTTCATGGACTTTTACATCAAATGCCTGATAACTGGATGAACATGTCTACAAAAGTTACAGGGTGTTAAAAAGTGTGAAAAGCAACAAGTTCTGTAAATAATGATTTGGAAGTTTTGTGTTTTCATTTAACATAAGGAAATACTTTAGTGTGGTATTAATCAGTGAATCCCTTGTTCCACTGAACCCGCATTCTTAGGGACACTCAAAAACAGTTTTCAGCTGCAGATTTTGTGCAGCTGGCATGAGAAATTTGAGCTCACCATATTCTCCACGTTAGCAGGGTAAGGGTTAGAGATCAAGCAGTTAATGCAGTAATCACTATGTTATAAGAATCATGTGAAACATATACATAAACTGGTGAGGAAAAATGCATAATTTTGTAATATTAAATGTAGTAGTACATATTGTAACCACTGATTTTCAATGGGCTGACCCAAAATGGATAGTAACAGTAACTGATGTAAGGAGAAATATTTTATTGCGTTTTGTTAATTCTGGATACATTGCCAATATCAAAGAAACTGGGGAAGTATAATTTGTCTTTCTTACATCTGACTACCCACACTTCTCAGTGTACCTTTTCTTTTCCCAACATTTTACTGGATAAGGTGTGGAAAACCTGAAAATTCTTGTCATGGTATTAAAAGTGGATTGGGCATGTTAGACTGAGCTTGGCAGCTATAAGAACAGTAGCAACTCAAGAAAGAATATTTTACAGTGAGGCAACAGATAAAAGTTCTGTGGATGACAGTGTTGACCCATCTGCATACTCTAATATTCCATGCCATCACTGTCACTGTATGTCAGCCAACCCAAATGTTTTATCTTGTGAAGTTTATCACTAAAAGTGTCCCTTTGAACTTCCTAGTTATATGAAGTGCAGAGTAACAGCTTAGGGAGCCATGGTTGTTATCCATCCTTACGATTTCTTTCCATAGCCTCATTGGAGACATTAATTTCTAATTATAATATTATGGTAAGGGTTGGCTTACAAATATGTTTATGTAGTAACCTGTGAAAATAATGTTCACATTTGCAGTCAGTAACTTCTTTTATAAAATGATAAAATTCAATTTACAGGGGCCTCGACATAGTTGCAATAAAGCAGTGCCTATCACTACTGAAGTTGCTGGCTCGGCAGGGTCATACAATAATCTGCACAATACATCAACCCACTGCAGCTCACTTCCAGCTGTTTGACCAGGTGTATATTCTTGCGAAAGGACATTGTGTGTATCATGGTACTTCACAGCAACTTATACCATTTATGTCTTCAGTGGGCCTCCATTGTCCCAAGCATTACAATCCAGCAGACTATGGTAAACATAATGCATCTTTGTTTCTAAGGTACACAGCTGTCTGAGTACACCCAGCCCTTGTTTTATGCCCTAGTTTTATTACAGAGAAAGCAGGTGTAAATCATGAAGTCATAAATGAAATATATTTTCATAAGCAATAAGGCATTTGCCTAATAGAATGTAGCCAGACAAAGGGTGTTAAACGAAAAATTAGAGAACACAAATAAAGAAGTGTCATAAATTGGCAAGTGGGGCTAAAGCAAAAAGGTGTGAAACAAGGGTGAATAAATCTAGGGCTGGACATACATAGTTAGAATGTGGTTTGCATTTCACATTGAAATTTTCTGTGTTACAATGTGATGCTGTTATCTGGTAGCATGTTATAGCCTTGTGGAGAAATATATTATAGTAAAAGTTGTGATGCCAAAGGTTTGCCAGCTATTATAATTTTCCAGGTGTTAGAAAGTTATATCTGATGAGTGTTGTAGTGTGCCTAGTGACCTCATGAACTAAATGAACCATTTAATTAGTCACGTGATACCTTTTCCTGTTTTTTTTTTCTGCTGCACTGTCTTGTCTCTTCTCACTCCTAACGATATAACATGGTATATGTATAGTATAAATAACCAACAAAACACCAGTAATAAATAAGTGACATCTCAGAATTGATGCTGGGTGCTGCCAGTTGATGAATCAGTGAAATATGTTGTTTATATTTGTCAATTTTCAGTTAAAATAGCTTTCTAGATCATGCAGTGCTGGACATCACAGTTTGTACTGTATTATGAGATCAGTGTTTATATTTTTTATACAAAAGAAAGGTAAAGTTGTCCTATGCGTAGTTGAGTGCATGTGGGAGAATGGAAATATAGTTCCAGCCATTCTTAATCTCAGCACTAGATGAAATAAATGGTCAGGTTTCCACCACTGCAGCTTTATTCTTGGAGGAAAAGCAAGTGTCACTTATTGAGCCTTTCTAGACGTTTTGAGGAAGTGAAAAGTCTCTTGTCCCTGCCAAGACCTGAAGAGTGAGTCTTCATATGTCCATCTGCTAGCCTTGTTACTCTTCTGGCTATATTATCTTGGTCCCGTGTTTTATAAAAGAGATATCCTCTGATGACATTAGTTACATTTTATTTCAGATATATCTTCTTCTTGTATGGTAATCTGTTCTAGCAATACTTTTCAATTTACATATCTGAATGAAGATTATCAGTACAGTAGTTTCCCTTTCTCCTTCTGTCTTCATTCTTCTCTGAATGTATGTATTATAATCATTGGTTTTATTTTAATATTGAACACTTATTCTCTTTCATTCACTGTAAATAAGTATCTACAGGGGCGGTCCCAGTGGCCGCACGGTCTAAGGTGTAGGTCTGCGGCCACTTGCCTACTGAGATTGTTGTGTGTTGTCAGGTAGAGGTCTCTGCGACGAGCTGATCACTCGTCCAGAGGAGTCCTACCAATTGTGGTGCGTTGTTGTGTGTGATATAGAAAACCTTGTGAATGAGGAGGCCATGGCCCACGTTGGGCTGCAGTGCCACAAAAAAAAATTATCTATAGGAATCCAGCGGTGGTGCTGATATATGGAGAATGGGGATGTTAAAGATGAAGGAAAAATTAAATGTTAATGTGAATTTTGTGAAGAAATGTATAAAATAAACATATTATTGCAACATAATGTCTTTTCGTATGCTGCGTCTCTGTCTGCCTGGTTGTTTCATCATTATAATTATTAATAGGAATCAACAATATTTGGTACTGGGGGATGTAGGCTAAAGAATTTTAGATGAATTTCATTTTTTTTAGACTCGTGCAATATAACTTTTGGTTTTCATGCATTCAAAATGAGTTCTCTGTACAATGTCACAAAAATGAGTTACTAGACATGAATTTGGTACAATGTTCAGTTCAGCTATTAATTTCATTTCTTTGTAGATTTCTTTCTTGAGGTCCAGTGATGGATGTGCACATTATTGAACTTTATACTTTAGTTGCATCACTTTTGACAGTGTTGGAGATGATTCAAGGTGAATATGTGGAAAATGTGAAGATAATGTCTGACAAAATCCAAAATGGGAAGTTGAACAAGAAGTTGGATCCAATGGTTGTAGCTGGAAGAATTGTTGCAAATTCTGACAGCTTAAAGGCACGTACAACGATTCGTAAGTAGAGGAAGCGAATGTAAATCAAAATATATTGCTCTACAATTTACTATTATCTAACTCTTACTTCTCTAAAATTGACATTCTGAGGTAACCAAAATTTGTAAGGGTGTTGCATGCCAGTAAAGCAAAGACCAGCGAGCAGAACACATAAAACTTTCTCGTAGAGCTTCATCATTTCCCAGTTGCAAGGATGTTACTAGCTCCTTACGGCTGGTCCCTTCAATATCTGCGTATATATATACCTTTCTTATATTGCTTGTAGGTGAAGCTGAAACTTTGATCTTTTTTTTCAGGTCAGAAGGAAACAGTAGCTATAAGGCCTGCGGTATTCAGTCATTCATTAATGGATTCAGAAGATATTAATAAAGACTACAAATTCCCTACTTCTTGTTTACAGCAGTTCATCATCTTGCTACAACGATTGTTCTTGCAACAGAAACGAAATGTTGTAAGTTTATAGACCTTGTAAAAGTCAAACATATTGATGTTGCAAAGCATGTTTATGTTTAGCTTCAAAACAGCCCTGTTTTGTAACTGCACTATTAACTCTATAAAACAGACCATTTTACACACTTTATCTAGAAAAGATTACTCAAGTATGTAGTATGTTGAAATGTATGGTTAAGATAAATTAAAGAATTACGAACATTGCAAAAAATAAGCATAAGAGAACTGCAAGCTTATAGTGAATTCAGAAATAAATATTTAAAGATAATATACTATGTTCATTAAAAGCCATGAATTCATATTGCAACCAGACATTAATTTACAAGTTTCTGATATTTCTTAGTATTATAAGATTATTAGTTTCAACAAATCCATATCTGATGTATGTCAAGTATATTGCTATAAAATAGCTCAAAGGCTCATAATATTTTCCTGTTCTATTAACTGATTCAGTAAGTGCTGTGTTTACTTGAAAGACTTATGGGGGGGGGGGGGGGGGGGGGGGGGGGGGGAGAAAGTGGTGCTTTTTTTTGTTATTTGGAATGGTAGAGGGAGGGTGTTGATGTGAGGAGGGGGAATGAGGGGGGGGGGGGGGGGGGAGGAAGAGGAGGGGGAAATGGTGACTGCCTTTTCTGTGTACGGATTTGTACATAATGTTGCCTGAGTTATATATATATGTTTTTGAAAGGTACATGTGTGTCTGACCATTTTGTTGTTAGTTGGTCTGCCTTTATAATTCACTTCTTCAAAATATATATAATATCAAAGGTCAGCACATTGAACCATTTGCCTTTCTAAGCTGATTTATGTTCAACAGATTTTATATTCACTGCACTCGATTTCCTTCCATGGTAGAAACAATACAACTAATTTAAATTAAGAAAGAAAATAAAAGAAGAGAACAAGGATTTTTTTCCTCATGACACTGTTGAGCACAGTAATTATGCAGAACAAACTGACATGTTTTCATGCAGAAATCTCATTCATGACACAGAAAGGGTTAAATAAGTGTGACATCAATCTTTATTTTGACACTGTTTTTTTCTGTGCATCTTGAAAAAATTATTTATTCAAGATACCAACGATTGCACATTTGACACATAAAATATAGTTTTATATTTCTCCCATATATTTCAGCATCATTTATACCATCTGCAGGTAGTTTGCACCAAAAATAAAACTTACTTAAATGTAATAGTTTACATTAGTAATAGTGTAATATAATATGAATAAATTTTGTAATATGTTATATTTTTGTAAATTTTAAATTTTGGCATGAAACTCCCACAAAATGGCATAAATGACTCCAAAAAATGTAGGGGAAAATAAGTCCGTATTTTTATGCATCAAGTGTGCATTTGTTGGTGTCATGTGTCTGCACTTCATCATGAAAGTTTGCTGTCATTCCAGGTTTCTTTAGGCATACAGATATTCCACCATCTGTTCTCTGCTGTGCTACTTGGTTGCATATTTCTTCACATTGGTAATGATGGAAGCAAGCCTTTTACCAATATGAAATTCTGCTTGAGTGTGCTTGTTTTCTTCCTGTATACTCACATCATGTCCCCTGTTTTACTATGTGAGTAACTATTTGTATATTCTCCAGTTTGTGCCACACACTGCTATGATTAATTTATTTTACAATCATAAAGAAACATGATTTAATTGTAGGTAGAACAAGGTATATGTTGAGATTTGAAGAGCGGTGACTATGGAGATGGGATGTGATGGCATGTAATTTCGTAGATAGGTAAAAATATTCCCTCGTCATGAGGGTAGATGAGTAAGAGGGTGTTGTTCTGATATGGCGAAGAATTATCAAGAAAGGGGCGGTATGTGAGCCAACAAATGGTAGCGCTAAGATGTGAGATTTATACTGAGTGCAATTGTGAGGGAAAATGTTGGGTAGGGAAAAATGGTAAAAATGTTTGATTAGAGAAAATGCATATAAATGACATCAAATTTTACAAAATAAGAGTGAAAGCACATTATTTAACTGGCAGCGAAGAGGTATATATCTGCTTACTGGAACAAGAGGGTTGGAATTTCTTTTCTGAAATGAAGCAAAATGATCTAATGCTTTCTTGTTCGTTTGACATTCTCTCCAGTTCCTACTGCTGTTAAGCTGCTGAAGAGAGAATACTTCAACAGGTGGTATGGTCTAAAGGCTTACTATTTGGCCATCACTGTTGCCTCTATACCATCCATGGTAAGTGGGTGTTATCAGCACTGTGTAACCTAATGCTGCAAGAGAATGTAACTAGAAATAATCCTACAATGAAATTTGTGTTTTACATTGGTGAAGGTTCAGACTGTGGTCTTGGGTTATGATACCTTGTTGTCTGATAGGGTGTTCCCAGAATTTTAGATGGAAATATTAATTCCATCTTCCAGGTACAGTACTTCAACAGTGAAGAATAAGTCAGTAGTGACGGTATTGTTGAAATGATATTTTAAGTGAACGAATGAATAGATGAATGAATGGTTGATAAGGTTATGTGGGATACTGTTGGACTGTTGGAGTGACAACCACAGTAAAACACATATAATGTTATTTTATTTTTGTCTTAAGGTCGTACAGTATGGTTGAGCTCTTACTTACACGGACGTGTATATGATACGTCAGTGTCGCTTCGCTCTGTGAGCTCTGCACTGCGTGACGGCTCAGTTGGGAGCACGCAGTGCGGTTGCGCGGTGCAACCCAGGCAGATGGCGGCACCGTCCAGTCTGCTGTGGAAGTAGGCAGCGAGATGCGTAGCAGACAGCTCGCAGGATGCGTGGCGGTCACCAGTCTGGTCGGTGGAGAGATGTTAGCGGGCGACACGGCAGGCCCCTGTCCTCTCGTTAGGTGTCGTGATGCTGGGTGTCAAACTACATTACTCCCTTCTGGATTGTCACCGACAATCCTGCTCTTTTTGGTCGTCGCAGACAAATTACTCCTTGTAGTATCGGAGCTGGCTGTCCGTTCTTGATGCATTGGGACAGACTGGCCCTTCTTGATGTTCGAGATGACTAGTCCTTATTGATGTATCTTCTTCTTGATGTAGGCGTTGAATGTTCTCAAGCCAAGCCAAGCCAAAGTGTTAACTGGGGGCGGAGACTTGCGCGAAGCGGAAGTCGACGTCCCGCTGTCTGCTAACCATTGGTACGTTTGACCGCATCGCTGGGCTCAGTAACAGACACCTAAACTCTAACAGGGGTTTATGCTTACACTAACGATGTTGAAGTCAAGCTGAGGACCTTGACTGATCTTGCCAAAGATTAGGGCCTAGGTTGCCCTGGACTAAGTATGGGAGTGATAAACTTTGGCTGGTCAGCTGTCCGGGTTCCGAGCCCAGATTGGCTCTGTCGCATACTGGTGTTATGCGACGTTTGTCAGGCACTTAGGTGAAGCCGTCACGCCTGGTGGAGGGAAGTGCGGGCCGTGTCCCGACTTTCCATCGAATACCCTGGCATTTGCCTTACAACTGAGGAAAATCACGGAAAACTTCAGTCAGGGTTATCGAATGGTGCTCGGCTGTTCAGCGCCGAACGCGATTCGTTTTGTCGACTTGGTCATCGCGGGCGATGGCCTCGACTGGCCTATTGTCCCCTGCCGCCCTTGGCTTTCGTGTCAGGCGACGGGTTCACCCCTCGGTCAGCTTAAGTATCTGCCGAGTTGCCATACTAGTGGGTTCCCCACATCAGCTAACTTTGAGTCAAAGCTGTCGGTCAGGGCTCTGATGTGGTCGGCAAACAGCAGAACGCCCAGATCCTCGTGTATCTGCCTGTTACTTACGTACCAGGGGGCACCAGCAGCGAGGCGAAGACACTTGGATTGTAACACCTGTAACCTCCGGACATGGGAGCGGGCAGCGGACCTCCACGGGGGACAGCTGTTCTCAGGTTCGAAACGGGCCTTTTTTATGGACTTCTCGCTGTTCGACCTGCCCTGTCATTGGTTAGTTGGCAGATTTGGTAGGCGTGGCTAATAGAATGAATAATCTTGTTGAGGTGCCGTGATGGGAAGCTGCGCTTGGTTTGGAGCTGTGAGCGGAGACTAGGGTTACAGAGACAGAAGGGTAGGGGTGGGGGGGGGGGAGGGCGTTTCTGTGCTGTCGGGGGGTTTGGTGGCCAGCGGAGGGAGGGGTACAATGTGA
>Ga0123357_10006062_pt1 | contig 14634 bp, 12 predicted proteins | sample TergutEmb28metaG_FD_89873 | JGI IMG/M metagenome (GOLD analysis project Ga0123357, IMG submission 89873) | Embiratermes neotenicus P4 segment gut microbial communities from Petit-Saut dam, French Guiana - Emb289 P4 | ecosystem: Host-associated > Arthropoda: Insects > Digestive system > Gut ...
AAAGGTAAGAAAGTTGTGGTTTTTTTGTCAATCTTGCGGAGCCGACACCGAACAGAACGAAGTGGAGTGAGGTTGTTAAATCGAATTTTTATCGGTCTGTGTATATGTCAAGACTTTTATGTACTTTTGTCGATGTCAGATGAAGCGGGCACAAGCTCCGGTGGCGACCACTCTGCAAGGAATAGTCTGACCGAATGGAATGGGAAAGGAGGACAAAATATCCTCCTCCCATTTTTCCTATTCCAGTAGCTTATGCCTAAAAAAACGCATTGTTTCGATAGAAACAATAGTGAATATATGACATTTATTAACACGAAAAATGGTCAATGTATTTTGGGACGAAACATGCGGTAGCATCAGTAATATCTGCATATACTTGCGCACAACTATCATCATCCATACGAAATACATCCCAGTTTCAGTACAAAGCGCAACATCCTGTACAACCTTCTTCTATGTGCATTAATTAAAACAATTCTTATATTAAATATTAAAAAATTATTGATTATTTATGATGTAACTTTTTTTGGAGCAATACTAATTATTAATCGCTGCTTGCGCTGCTGCTACACGTGCAATTGGCACTCGGAACGGCGAGCAAGAAACATAATCAAGTCCTGTGATATGGCAAAATTCAACAGACGATGGTTCGCCACCATGCTCACCACAAATACCGCATTTGAGGTCCGGACGAACAGAGCGTCCTTTTTCAACTGCCATTGTTATCAACTGACCTACACCATTGCGGTCGAGTATTTGGAAAGGGTCAGATTTAAGAATTTTCTTTTCCAAATAAATAGGTAAAAACGATGCAATATCGTCTCTACTATAGCCAAATGTCATCTGTGTCAGGTCGTTTGTTCCAAACGAGAAAAATTCTGCTGCGCTTGCAATACGATTTGCAGTGAGAGCCGCACGTGGAATTTCAATCATCGTACCGACTTTAAAATCAATGCTGTCTCCAACTTCGTCGAAAAGTAGTTTTGCTGTATCGCGAATAATTTTATCCTGTGCCAAATATTCGTACAAAATACCTGTAAGAGGCACCATAATTTCAGGTATTGCGTTAATACCACGTTTTTTCAAATTAAGAGCAGCGCCCAAAATTGCGCGTGTCTGCATTTCTGTAATTTCCGGATAAGTATTGCCAAGTCTTGCCCCGCGATGTCCGAGCATAGGATTTTGTTCGTGCAACGAAATAACGCGCTGTTTGATAGTTTCAAATGGCAATCCCATTGATTGTGCCATCTCTTGCTGCCCTTTGTCATCATTTGGTAAAAATTCATGCAAAGGCGGGTCGAGCAGACGGACAGTAACGGGCAAATCGTGCATTGCCTCAAAAATTCCTTCAAAATCTTTCTGTTGATAGGGCAAAATCTTATCTAATGCTTTGCGCCTTCCGTCAGTATCGGTAGCCAAAATCATTTCGCGCATTGCTTTAATTTTTTCGCCTTCAAAAAACATGTGTTCGGTACGGCAAAGTCCGATACCTTTAGCGCCAAATTTTCTTGCAACAAGAGCATCATGCGGCGTATCAGCATTAGTGCGGACATACATACGGGAAAATTTATCTGCCAAATTCATAATTTCACGAAAATCATCGTCAATTTCCGCTTCTTTGGTAGCCACTTGACCTTTGTAAATATCTCCTGTTGAGCCGTTCAACGAAATATAATCTCCTTCTTTTAGCATTAAATCACCTACAGCAACAATTTTTTTAGCATAATCAATTTGCAAAGCGCCAGCCCCCGAAACGCAACATTTACCCATACCACGAGCAACAACCGCCGCATGTGATGTCATTCCTCCGCGAGCGGTAAGAATCCCCTGAGCGGCAGCCATTCCTGCCAGGTCTTCGGGCGATGTCTCTAACCTTACCATAATTACCTTTTCTCCCCTCTCTGCCCATTGCTCAGCGTCAGAGGCATTGAAAACAATTCTTCCTGTTGCTGCGCCGGGAGAGGCTGCCAAACCTTTGGTAATAACAGTTGCCTGCTTTAAAGCATCTTTATCAAAAACAGGATGTAAAAGTTCATCAAGTTTATTTGGGTCAACGCGCAATACAGTCGTTTTTTCATCAATAATTCCTTCATGTAACAAATCCATCGCAACTTTTACCATCGCTGCTCCTGTACGTTTTGCATTTCTCGTTTGCAAAAACCACAATTTACCTTCCTGAACGGTAAATTCCATATCTTGCATATCTTTATAATGCAATTCCAATTTTTCTTGCAAGGCATCAAGTTCTTTATAAATTTCGGGCATCGACTCTTCCATTGAAGGATATTTTGATATACGCTCGTCTTCCGAAACTCCCTGCAACTGCGCCCAACGCTGTGAACCTATTTTTGTTATTTGTTGCGGAGTACGAATTCCTGCTACAACATCTTCTCCCTGAGCGTTAATTAAATATTCACCTACAAACTGGTTTTCGCCCGTTGCCGCATCGCGACTAAAAGCAACTCCCGTTGCTGAGGTATTACCCATATTTCCAAAAACCATTGACTGAACAGTCACAGCCGTTCCCCATTCGGCAGGAATTCCTTCCATTTTACGGTAGAGAATTGCACGTTCGTTCATCCAAGAGTCGAACACTGCACAAATTGCACCCCAAAGTTGTTCGTAACTATCGTCAGGAAAATCTTTACCTGTCTGTTTTTTTACAGCGGCTTTAAATTTAACAACAAGTTCTTTTAAATCATCAACCTCAAGTTCGGTGTCAAGTTTTACGCCTTTTTTCTCTTTAACCTCTTCGATAATCGCCTCAAACGGGTCAATGCCGTCTTTTGTGGTCGGTTTCATATCCAAAACCACATCACCGTACATTTGAACAAAGCGGCGATAAGAATCCCAAACAAAACGTGGATTACCGGTTTTTTTTGTCAAACCTTCCACTACGCGGTCGTTCAAACCAAGGTTTAAAATGGTATCCATCATTCCGGGCATCGATGCTCGCGCACCTGAGCGTACCGAAACTAATAACGGATTTTCTACGCTGCCAAATTTACTGTTCATCAGCGTTTCTACATGTTTGATTGCGCTTTCCACATCGGGACGCAGCAATTCAATAACTTTTTCTTTTCCCACAGAATAATATTCGTTGCAGGTGTCGGTAGTAATTGTAAATCCCGGAGGTACAGGAATTCCAATCAAATTCATTTCGGCTAAATTAGCCCCTTTTCCACCGAGTAAATTTTTCATCTCGGCTTTCCCTTCGGCTTTTCCATTGCCAAAGAGATATACACGCTTAACGTTTGTCATAAAACAATATCCTATAATTATTTATTATTTTTTGTAATGAAGAAAACTTTTATTTTTAAATGTTTTTTCAAAAATAAAAGCAAAAAATTAATCGCCGCAAAAGTACTGCTTTTTTTTTAATTTATTCATTATTGCCAAATTTTACAATATTGTTCATTATTTTTGATTTTTTACAAAACCACCAAAGCCGCCATCTCGGCGGCTTTGGTGTGAGTGTTTCCCTGTTATTTGTTTTGCGCGGGGGAATTTGTTTTTTTGTAATTTATTGCTTTAAAAGGTTCTTAGAATCAACAGCGGTGCCGCTGATTAGCAATTTTACAAGATAAGTCCCCGGCATTAAGCCCGAAAGAGAAATTTGCTGCTTGGTCATGCTAATTTGAAGCGGGTATGAGGCAGAAATATTGCCATACATATCAGATACTTGAATACTTGCGTCCGTTGCATTGTCCGATAGTAAATAAGAAACTGTAACATAATCGTTTGCAGGATTTGGGGCAAGCGATTTTATTACCCCATCAACAGCAATAACCTGAACCTCATCGTACGACTTGTAGCCATTGTCTTTCTGCTCAATCTCGATTTTGTAAGTTTGTGAATAGTCGGGCATTAGCGTTATTTGGTAACCCTTGCCTACTACATTCCCGACTTCATCATACCAAATATATTCAGCGTCAGCAATGATTTGATTTGCTGTAAGAGTAACTTCCTCTTTTGCCTTCACTACTTTCGGATTGTTAACTTCTGCGTGCGCTTTGAAATATATATTTTCATCGCGAACGGCAGTGATACGCATTGATTGATCTGCTTCACCATCAGTTACAAGCGTCATATCAAAGTCAAACTCATTGAGTTCAGGCATTTTATCGGATATAAAATGAACTTCTGCACCTGCAAAATACAAACCATTTTCGTCAGACACCGGATTGAAAAAGAGTTCGGTATCGGCTGAGGGCAAACGTACCGTATTTTCATTAACCTGTTTTATGCCGCTTTTTTGAAAATCCAGATTTTTTATCAAATCATTGCTTAGCAATACATTAAGTTCTGCAAAATCATTGAGTACAAAATTATTACCTGTCGGAATTTGATTAATCCTTATACTGAAAGGTGTATTCATTGCAGGTGCAACTGCAAATACATTACTGTAATCTTGAGCAATCAATATTTGGCTGCCATCGCTGACTGCTATGCTATTATAATTGCGGGCAAGGCTCGCCATACTGTTTATCAATGGTTCGTTATTTGAAAAATCAGGAGTAGTACCATTGTTTTCGTCTGCTACTGCAATAATACTGAAACCCCAATTGCAAGGTGTTAATGGTACTGTAAAAGAACTGTTAAGTAATTGTCTATATTCTGTATTATCCGGCACAGCAAACTGAACATTGCCAGCCGTAACTACTTGATTTGAATGATTTGAGTATGGATAAAAAATGGGCAAACCTTCAGGTGGAGTGATGCGGGTGCAACTGTAACGCGACACAGAAGGACTCTCCCCTACGGATAGTGGGTTTAAAGGCAATTGACTTTGATTGGAAACTAACGCGAGTTCGTTCCAAAACAAATGCAACCTCTCTGTACCGCTTATATCAATATTTCCTATATTTTTTATGTTTACTTTGATATAACAGGATGGATTAGTGTATGAACTTAAATTTGTTATCACATTCCCAAATAAATCGACTAACATAATATCAGGACTCGAATTAACAGAATTAGGTAATGGATTAGGCTCGAAACCAACATCCTGGTCGTTATCACGGATAAAGAGGTCGATATGAGGTACTGCGGCCTGAACTGCGGCATAAGCATTAACTAAACCATAACCCGTCTGATAATTCCAAGTACCGTTAGGTCTATCTGATATGGTATAATAAGTGTATAAATCAGATCTTACCTTTTGTGCAGTTCTTTCAATAGTATTCCGAACCTGCTGCCATGTTAAATTCGGGTTTACAGATAAAACCAGGGCTGCAACGCCTGCAACGTAGGGACAGGCAGCAGAAGTACCACCAAATCCAGAAGTATAATTTCCTGCTGTTCCACTTGCAGTGTTATATCCTGCGCTTCCTTGTCTATCGGTTGTAGCAATTAGTACACCTGGTGCTACAATATCAAGTTCTGCACCATAATTGCTCCCCCACGATTTATCTCTGTCGCATGATACGCCAGCCGGGTCTGGGGTAACATCCTGATTTACTTCTGAAGCATTATTGCTACTGCGTTTCCGTTCTCCACAAGGAGATATAGCACCGACTGCAATTACATTAGCTAAGGTAGCAGGGTATGAGACACTTCTATTTTCATTGCCTGCTGCAAATACAACAACACAACCTTTCCCGTTTCTACCTTTTGTAACAGCGGCATTGATAGCATTGGTAATAGGTTCGTATGGCGCCCCACTTCTCCACGAATTACTTATTACATCTGCTCCATTCTGCCAAGCCCAATTAATTCCATTCGCAGCCCAGGAACTGTTTAGTGATTCGTTGTTATTGTTAGATTGGATACTTACATGAGCAGTCATTATTTTACAATCAGGTGCTACTCCTGCAATTCCTATTCCATTGTCCTTTTTCGCTCCGAATATACCTGCACATGCAGTTCCGTGCATATCGCTACTCCATACGGGAGCACCACCAGAATTATTACCTGAAGCGTCATAACCTGCAATAATATTAGTGAGGTCAGGATGGTTCAATTCAACCCCACTATCAATAATTGCAATTTTAATATTATTGCCCTGCGTGACACTCCATGCTTGTTCCGCCTTAATGTCTATTCCTGATACTCCGCCATATTGTCCTGTATTTTTTAATGCCCATTGTTGTGCAAAATATGGATCATTGGAATTAAAAGCATTCAAAATGACAAAATCAGGTTCGGCAAATTCAAATAATCCTGTTTCAAAGAAAAGATTTGCCGTCTGTAAAGCATTCAAATTTGATGTTTTTGAAACAGACATCATATACTGCAGTTCCACAAATGGGCTTTCTTCTTTGATAACACAATTATTTGCTGTTGCAAGAGTTTGAAGTTGTGAATACGATGTTGTAGATTTAAGTTTTACAACAAATTCATCTGTCAAACCTTGTAATGTTCCGTTATACTCAAAAATTGGTGTAACAGACACAACATTCGCATTTGCTTTAAAATCAACAAACGCACTTTCCGGAATGGTTAAGTTGTTATTATTTTCAAATAACAAAAATTCAATTTTGCTATTTGTACTGTCGACAGAACTGACCAATTTCACACTGTTATTTCCATTAATTAGTGAAATAATTTGTGTGTTATCAGCATTTGGAATAAATTTAACATACATTTTGTCAGTTGTTTGTATTAAATTTATTTTGTTCCCCTGATAATAATAAAAACTGTTTTGTGCCTGTATAAAAGCATAAAAACATACCAAATAAAATACTAACATTACTTTTATTGTTTTCATTTTATCATTCTCCATAATTAATAATGATACATTAAATTTAATTCAACATAATCTGTAGGCAATTTATCTGTTGATAAAATTACATACCAACGTTGAGGATAACAAAAATTACCAACATTAATATCAACATCCAGAGTATATTCTTCTCCATTATATTTTAATTTTGATGTAACAGTGTTTGTATTTGAAGTACCTCCATGCACCACTAATAACGTTTGCCTTGAGAAATCAATTTCAGGAAAATCGTTATCACATTTGGTATAGTTTGCTAATTTCTCGTTGCTATTTATTACATACAGTGTATCAATACTGATGTTATCCCAATCCCAATAACAACTTTCCAATACAAATTCAGTTGTAGGTACAACTACAGTTGCATCGAGTTGTTCTGTATTTTCTTTTTCGCACCCACTAAAACTTGCCATTGCTATGAACAAGGCGGGTATCATTAATTTTATTAAATTTCTTTTATCCATTTTTTTTAATTTAAATTTATTGTTATTACTATTTTATTTATTATATAAATCGTAATTGAAAGTTACACATAGTGTATTTGTATTTTATTGAATATTAATACTTTATGACATTTATTTGTGTAAATATTTTTTGTAAATTATATAATTTAATTTTTTATATCCCCCGCACTAAAACAAATAAAACAGGGAAAGATTTATTTTTTATACTGTTTTTTTCCGTTTTTTAGTTCCGTGCCGGCGTTTTTGCAGTATAATTTTAAAAACAACGGCATTTTTTCACCGCTCCTGTTTTCATTCGTTTGTAAACGAGGGGCAGCAAGGCGCAAGAGCGGCGGGAACACAAGATGACTGCCGGAGCGTGGGTAGTTCATTCCGTAATTGTAAGTATGTGGAATAAAATTTGTGTCAAAATTAATAACAGAAGGAATAAAAAAAGCAAAAGAATAAATTTTTGCAGAATTTTTGTGCTTTTCTGTAAGAAATAAAAGAGATATTTGTCCTGTTACAAGGGCGAAAATCCACTTAATATATGTATTAAAGCATATTTTCATAAATTAAATAAATATTGTGCAAAGATAAAGTTTTTTGATATTACATGCAAATTTATTTTTTTACAAAAAAAGTGTCAATCTGAAAAAATATTTTGTAACTAATTAATAATAAAACTTTTATAAATTAAATCAAAATTAATTTCAATATATACTCCTTGAATTAATGTAATTAAATATTTTTTGCAGTACCTTTGCATAAATATATGCCTTTTAAACTTATTTCACCATATCGCCCCACCGGTGACCAGCCGGAAGCCATCACACAACTTGTAGACGGGTTGAGTGCCGGTGCACAATATCAAACTTTGCTTGGCGTTACGGGGTCGGGTAAAACTTTTACAGTGGCAAATGTTATCGAGCAAATTCAACGTCCAACTTTGGTTCTCAGCCACAATAAAACGCTTGCTGCACAGTTATACAGCGAATTTAAAACATTTTTCCCTGAAAATGCTGTTGAATATTTCGTTTCGTACTACGATTATTATCAACCTGAGGCATATTTGCCAGCCACCGACACCTATATTGAAAAAGATTTGATGATAAATGATGAAATTGAGAAATTGCGCCTGTCAAGCACTTCTGCCCTGCTTTCGGGCAGGCGCGATGTGATAGTAGTTTCATCTGTTTCGTGTTTGTTTGGAATGGGAAATCCCGAAGATTTTGCCGCAAATATGATTGAGGTTAAAATTGGAATGAAAATTGAACGAAATAATTTTTTACGAAAACTTATTAACAGCCAATATGTTAGAAATGAAATTGATTTGAAACGCGGAAATTTTAGAGTAAAAGGTGATACCATTGATATTTTTCAGGCTGATGCCGACTCTATTTTAAGAATTTCATTTTGGGGAGATGAAATTGAAGAAATTACAACACTTGAACCTGTTAATTATCATACAGTTGCACATTATCAGATGTACAAAGTTTATCCTGCAAGTATTTTTATCACAACAAAAGAGCGAATCGATGCTGCGATAGCACTTATCGAACATGACCGCGATTTACAGGTAGAATTTTTTAAAGAAAATCATAAAGATTTTGAGGCAAAAAGGATTTATGAACGTGTATGTTATGATATTGAAATGATTCGCGAATTAGGCTATTGTTCGGGTATTGAAAACTATTCGCGCTATTTTGACGGGCGACCACAAGGTAGTCGTCCGTTTTGTTTACTCGATTTTTTTCCAAAAGATTTTTTATTAATAGTTGACGAAAGCCACGTTACAATTCCGCAGGTGCGAGGAATGTATGGTGGGGATGCCTCGCGCAAGCAAAATTTGGTGGATTATGGTTTCCGATTGCCTGCCGCACGTGATAACCGCCCATTAAAATTTGAGGAATTTGAAAAACTGACACACGACACGATTTATGTTAGTGCCACGCCTGCCGATTACGAACTTGAAAAATCGGGCGGAGTGGTTGTTGACCAACTTATTCGCCCGACCGGACTGCTTGACCCCCAAATTGATGTACGTCCTTCGATGAATCAAATTGATGACCTTTTAGAAGAAATTGTTTTGCGCACCGAGCGCAAGGAAAGGGTTTTGGTGACAACACTGACAAAACGTATGGCAGAAGAACTGTCGGAATATTTGACAAAAGTTGGAGTAAAATGTGCTTATATTCATTCGGATGTTGAAACTTTGAAACGTGTTGAAATTCTTGAAAATCTGCGGCATGGCTATTTTGATGTACTTATCGGCGTAAATTTACTTCGCGAAGGATTGGATTTGCCCGAAGTTTCGCTGGTGGCAATTCTCGATGCCGACAAGGAAGGTTTTTTGCGCTCACACCGCTCGCTGACACAAACAGCAGGTCGCGCTGCACGCAATTTGAACGGAAAAGTAATTATGTATGCCGATAAAATTACCCAAAGTATGCAATTGACAATAGATGAGACTAACCGCCGCAGGGCAAAGCAAATGAAATATAATGAAATAAATAATATTACTCCTCAACAAATTATCAAAGGCGACCGCGCAACTATCACTAAATTAACACCTTATACTTATATTGAAAATGAAACCACAAATATTGCAGACGACCCTGTTGTAAAAAATATGACACTTCCTGCACTTGAAAAAGCAATCGAAAAAACAAGGAAAGCGATGCGCGAAGCCGCCCGCAAAATGGAATTTTTGCAGGCTGCGCAACTGCGAGACGAGATGATTAAACTCGAAGATTTGAAAAAAGAAAAATTTACACAGAAACAGGAATAAATTTTTGTAAAATATTTGTTTTTTTATAAAATATGTAAAGCTTTTATTACTTTTGCAAAAAAATTAAAGATTAATATTTTTAATAGATGAAAAAGAAAACTTTTGTAGTTTTACTATGTATAGCTACCTTATATTCAGGGAGTTATGCTCAACAAACATTTTCTGCTTTTAATCATTTTTCAACAGGAATAGAGATTAGTACAACCGGTTTTGGGTTGGAGGTAGCAACTCCGTTAAGTCCCAATTTTATTATTAGAGGTGGTTTTTCGATTTTGCCATACAAGTACAATGCTTCATTTGAACTAAATGTTTCGCAGAGTATTCTTGATAAAATTGATGAAGCGGTGATTGAACACCCTGACATCGTGGATATTTTGCAACAGAAAGGATTGCCAACAAGAGCAGAAAATATCAGTAGAGACATTAATACTAATGCCTCATTGAAAATGGCAAATGGTAAACTTTTAGTTGATTATTATCCTTCAATCAAAAGTTCTTTTCATATATCTGCCGGCGTTTATTTTGGTTCAGGCGATATTCTGAAAGTAAAAGGGAAAATGGATGAGGCAACTAATGTCCTTAATGTACTGAAAGATTATGCCGATGTAGATTACTTCAATGAAACTTATGTTATTGATGAATCTAAGGGATATCAACTGTCTGGAAAAGATATTATGGACTTACAAGGCAAACTTAAAGTTAATCCCGTAAAACCTTATATAGGACTTGGATTTGGTCGGGCAATACCTGTTAGACGTGTTGGTGTAAATTTTGAAATTGGAGCAATCTATCAAGGAACACCAAAACTTATAAGCAGCAGTGCAAATATTCAAAAACTTATAGATAATGAGTTATCTGACATATCTGCTGTATTAAAACGCATTTCTCTCTATCCTGTTGTATCGGTAAAACTGTATGTGAAGATTTTTTGAAATTGACCCTTTTTGCCGTGTTGAATTGAAAAATATGCTGTTATTCCGGATTAATAAAATTTTCTGGAGGGAGGTTTTTTCTCCCTGCAAAAGTAATGAAACTGTATTTAAGACCAATTCCTAAGCCAATTGTTGAGCGGTTGTAAACCACAGCATTTGTTTTAAATTTCAGTAATTCGGCATTGCCCGAGATACGAATTGTCAGCTTCCAAATCGGGAGGTCAAGTCCGAGCGTTGTGTGCAGTCCGTGTTTATTTCCTAAATGACTAAAATGCAGTACATTACGCAGTCCGTCATCAAAAGTTCCCATTTCGTAATAACTTGCACCCTGTTCGGGAACAAACATTGCTCCTACAAGTGGCGTACGCGCACTCATATCAACTTGAAACATATATTTGAAAAGAAATATTTTTAATTGTGCTGCCGCAGAGAAATTCAAATTCGCTGCCAAATCCATATTAAAAGGATTGTTTGAATTTCGTGCTAAATATCTGAATCCCAAATCAATATCTGTACTTGCACCAAGTAAAAAAGACAGATTTTTTATAGCCTGCAGCCGATAATGCACACCATAATTTGCGTTACCACCTGCATATAACATTGATGCTGTATGTGCAGGATTTAATAAATAATTGTAGAATGCTGATATATTGTACGTTTCAATAAATTTTTCAGAGTTTTTTAAAAAAAAACCTTTATTGTTCCAACTTACAGCCACACCACTGCCTATATATCGCAATGGCGACAAATATGGGTCGTTCAAACCTGTCCATACTTTCTCCATTTGCCAATCGGTATTTGTAAGGTGATAATTCTGAGCGTTTTGTGCAAATACTGTACAAGGCATAAAAATTAAAATTTTAAAAATCAATTTTTTCATTCTACAAAATGTTTTATCAATTAGTTTGATTTCCTGCTTTACTAAATAGATTTTACCCGTATATTATATATTAACTTTTTTGTGCAAAATTATATTTAAATCAACAACATTTTCATTTAACAAAATTCAAGCATCTTGATTCAAGTGGTGCAATATGTTCGATACTTGTACTTGCTGTTTTTGTATAACAATCAATATTAAAGTTTAGCTTATATCAAAAATTTTTTGTCTCAATGTAGATAAATAACGAAATCGTTTATTTGACAATTTTATATTTGCAATCAGTTTTTCCCTTAATAATATTATTCAATTTGCTTTTAATAAATTGGCGGCGCAGCGGCGACACTTTATCGGTAAATAATTTTCCTTCCAGATGATCGTGTTCGTGTTGAATAACTCTGGCACGATAATCTGCAAAATCATTAATATGTTCATTAAAATCAGTATCTAAATATTTGATTTTAATATATTTAGAGCGCGGAACATTTTCATTAATACCCGGAACACTCAAACAACCCTCTTCTTCGGTAGATATTTCCTCACTCATTTCAAGTATTTGAGGATTTAGCATCTCAATACGAAATTTTGAAAGTTCAGGATCTTTTTTGTCATCAACTTTTGCAAAATCAATAACAATTACTTGAATGTCCTGCCCAATCTGAGGAGCAGCAAGCCCCACGCCTCCTGCATTGTGCATCGTATCATACATATCGGCGACCAATTCTTTAATGTTTGGATAACTGCTGTCAATCGGCTCGCTTTTCTTTCGCAAAACTGAATTTCCATAAGTATATATTGGTAAAATCATAATTATCAATTATTTAAAAATATTTTTAAAACTAAGAATTATAGGCAATCGAAATATTGAAATTTTTATTTGACAAAAAATCTTCTAAAATTATTGTTGCACTGATTTTATCAATTAACCCTTTATTTCTGCGTGACTTTTGTCGCAGACCTCCTTCACGCATTGCTCTTTGAGCCAAAACAGAAGTGAAACGTTCATCAAAAAACACTATTTCGGTTTCAGGAAAATGATTTTTCAATCGTTCGGCAAACTTACGAATATGAGGAACAATTTCAGAATCAGTACCGTTCATCTGCTTTGGCAAGCCAATAACAAATTTTTCCACCGGATTTTTTTTCGAATATTCCTCTAAAAATGTAAAAATTTCATTTATTGAGAGTGTCGTAAGCCCGCCTGCAATGGTCTGTGTAGGATCGCTAGCAGCAACTCCGATGCGTTTTAATCCATAATCAATTGCTAAAATTCTTTTCAAAAGTGTATCTTTTTTACAACCGCAAAAGTAGTAAAAAAAAGTGAAAAATAAACAAAAAACATTTTTAGGAGATATACTATTTTTATTTTTTGTGGTGTATAAAAAAATATGTTATTATCAAATAAATCCAAAATTAATATAAAAGGAAGTCACATCGAATGCTCTGAAATGATTGAGGTGTTTTTTAGAAAAACAGCAAGTTTGCCTAAAAGCCCTTCTAATACCGGTCAAATCATTCTTTCTGTATTTTGTTCTGGCAACAGCCACACCAATCGTTGGTATGTCGGTATCGTATCCCGTATCATTATTAGAATCAGAGAAAAATATCCCGATAGCAGCATGGTATTTGCCGCTTTTATCAGCGAGGAAAAATCTTACATTTTCCATTGCAGGCGTTAAATTTGCGCAAATCACCTGCATTATATTGACCTTATAAGTGCAAAATAAACCAATTCACAAACACAAAGAAAATTAGGATTATTTGATTCAAGATATTTTTAATTGTTTGTCGCACTTCCGGAGGTATGATTGTGCGCTGTTTTGGGGCTTCATCTTGAATTTTATCACCTCAAAAGGATTTTCTTTGCAATAACATTTTTCCTTCGCACATTTAAAGATCAGGCGCCCCTGTTTGATATAGTTATAGACATTTTTTTTCATGGCTGTTTTTGACAAACCAACCCCGAAAAAAAATTGTTGCGTATCTGTTGCGATTTTTTTAGCAAATTGCCATAAATCGCTGACAATCAATATTTGCGGAAAGGACAGGATTCGAACCTGCGATTCCCTTTGGGGGAATACACGCTTTCCAGGCGCGCCTCTTCAACCACTCGAGCACCTTTCCTAAGAGAGCGGCAAAGATATATATAAATATTTGAACTCACAAATGCATCTTGGAAATGGCATGGTTAACGCATAAAAAATTAATTAACTTGATTAATAAATTCTTATTCCAAGCTGCTTTGAGCCTTTTAGAACGTAACGATTCTTTTCCTGTATCTTTTTTAAGCAAATTCAGAGCAATTTTTCTAACAATAGCGAAGTTTGCAGCAGCATGATTAGCTCTTTTTCGTTGTTCGTCCTCACGAAAGGTCATATCCAATGTCCAATGTAAATTATTTTCTATTATCTTTTATTCTTTTGAGCGTATCATTGGTAGTTTCGCCCTGTTTTTTGTCTTCGGGGGACTGCTCTGTTTTTACTACCGGCTTTGCGGCAGCGGGCTGTCCGCCTTTTAAGAAACGATATACCGTCTCAATACCATTGAGAATAGGCATTACGACTTTATCGAACAGCCATTTTAACTTATCAATAATCCAGCCCAAAACGTCCCAAACTTTACCTATAATCCACTGTAAGAAAGAAAAAACGTCTTTTAACAATTGCGAATTCGCATAAAACTCAATTACCTTTTTAACAATATCCCCCAAAAAACCCGCTACCTTACCTACCACAGGCATAATCTGTCTCGTCCTGAAATAGGTTTACAAATAAAACTTAAAAAAGTAAACTTATGTTAGGATTAAAATCGGAAATTAGATTCACAAAAGCTTATAAATTTAGCGAACAAGCCAAGCGCCAAATCGT
>Ga0123357_10006063_pt1 | contig 14633 bp, 5 predicted proteins | sample TergutEmb28metaG_FD_89873 | JGI IMG/M metagenome (GOLD analysis project Ga0123357, IMG submission 89873) | Embiratermes neotenicus P4 segment gut microbial communities from Petit-Saut dam, French Guiana - Emb289 P4 | ecosystem: Host-associated > Arthropoda: Insects > Digestive system > Gut ...
GCCTGCAACACGGATACCACTCCAACCCAACCACACCGAAACTCCAACACACATCGAACCAAGAACAATGCGACCAATGTGGTAATTCAACAGAATAGTCGCAAGCTCCTGATGATGGATATACTCGTATTAATGTCCGAAACGTGTTGAGCACATAAGAAGTGAAATAAAATAGCAAGTGACATCAAGTTGGTCTTTTATTCTTCAACTATTATTAGCGATTTTAATGAGTATAAATATTCAATATCTACCGCTGCTTCTCCTGTTTGATTATCAGTCCTTAGGATAATGATCGCTTTTCATTCTGAAGGACTTACTGACGAAACTTGTAAATACAATTTACGAGCGAAATATGTAGACTTAAAGCAGTCAAACTCTGTGCAGACATTCGCCAAACGTGTTCCAGTAAGGTTACTGACACAAAGTAAAATCTAGCACAAACTCTTTGGTTTTAGTCGTTGCTGAAGGATCCTCCTGGAACCCTGAGGGTCCCAGGAGGTTGAGGCTTACAGATTTTAAGACAACCGACACATGAAGGTATTAAGGTTGTAATCCCTACGCACCTGCCACCTTTACGCCGCAGGAAGTATTCTTTGTACTCACTTCTGCGAGAGGCTGAGTCGACCTCAGGGTCAATGCGGCTGGAAGGAATATGTCAATGAAAAATTCCAATACAACCATCGGGAATTCAACCCGATACCTTCCGACTTGTAGCGCAGTGCCTCAACCAACTACCGCGTGACCCTTTAAATTGCACATGTTCTTTCTTTCAGTCTATAATAACCCCGTCAGATAATTGTTCTCGGAAAAGGCATTTATTTCTGCTGCAAGATTTTCTTACAATAAATTGCGTTGCTTGGAGTAACCAATAGGACTGTTGCGTCGATAAAGCAGTCTCGTGCGCATGTAGTGTCGGCTTGTTTTATTGCATCCATCTTCGTGGTAGAAGAATTGTGCCTTCTATAGAATTCGCCCCACTTTTTTTTGTTTATTAAGAATTGCTGCTGAAGCTAATATGTAAATAATTGAATCCAGCCCCCATTATTTTATTTGGTTTCTTTGAGATTCATTTTAATAAGATCCTGCCACCTACGCATAGATATAGGCGGCTTCTTTCCTCTTGTCTTGAAAAAAAAAAATATTTTTTTTTGTCGTGGTTATCTCCTGCATGTGGCACCCCTTTGCACTTTTTCAACACCGTCATTTGATACAGCAATAATGCCGTCTTATAAAATGAATGATAAACTATTATTTCGGAGTCCAATAGACTAATAAAATGATGTGTTGCAGTTTGGAGTTAGTTGGAATTCTCATTGTCCGCTTGTGAAGCGTTTCTTATGATTGAAGGTATTCCTTCCAAGTGGTTGGTTCCCACCCGCATTGATACGCTCTAACGAAGGTAGAGAGCTAACATCTAATCCGGACTACCAAGGAACATTAAACTCACTTGTAGAGTATTGATACGAAGAAACTTAAGAGCTCCGCAGAGGGTGAACTAACGTCTGAAATTTGATTTATAATGTCACCTGCACTTTTATGCTTTTGAACTCAGTTCATAAAAAATAAAGTTGTTTCCTGTGAAAGAGGTGCAGGTGCAAAAGGGGCGAAGTGTTAGATTGAAGGAATTGAGATGGTATGGGGGACGTTTTAAGGTTGGTCGGGTGTTTGTGACGTCAGCTGGTGGACAGATTTATGGAGTCGTGGGTGATTTACTGGGGCTCGCAGAAAAGAAGTTGCAACCATGGTGCTCAAGCGCAAGGCGCACTACGAAGTAAGAAAGGGGACTCTCGTGTCGAATAAAAGAAACCCGAAATAATAAAATGTTCCCCTGGGAAGTGTCAAGCAGGGTTGCCCAACAAATTGAAAATACGTTATTTTCCAGGGAAATCAATCAAGATTTTATGAGCAGAAGCACTGTGATATGGAGCTGCATTATGTGCGACGTTTCATGGATCGAAACTAGCATTTGGGCTGTATGACATGTTAGTTCAAAGAATATAGCTATTGCGTAGTGGTCTAAGAAATTTCCACTTTGTATTGAAACCGAGTCTGTACCCTACTGACAAGAGCCGCGACTGGTAGAAACTATTTTTTTTTTTGGTAGAGGATATCCCGTTGTGTTTAAAGTATAATATTAAAATGAAATTAAATGTGAACTCCGTCTGATACAACTATCTTTTATTTTATTATCTGTGTCGTTGGCTATTAGTTTCGGCCTCAATAGGCCATCATCAGGCCATTATTTACAACAACTTTAAAAAAACTTTAAACAAATTGACGGGTTATACTATATGCACCGGCATTTTTAAGTTTTTGTAAATATTGGCCTGATGATGGCCTACTGAGGTCGAAACTAGTAGCCAATAATAGAAATAATAAATAAAAAATATAGTTGTTTCATACGGAGTTCATGTTAAATTTCATATTAATAGTACCTCTTTTCCTCCTTACACAGTAAGTGTAGATATTTTTTGGTACCATCTACGCTCATGCCCCATACGTTGTCCCGTTTATACTGGACGACTAAAATATTTAGGCATTATAAGAAGTGAGTCAGTTCCTTCGTATCAGGAATATCACTGGACATTTTCGACTGAATGGATAGTACTAGGGGCTTAATGTAAGACAGTAAATAGATAATATAAAGCTCACAAAAACTTTGTTATAACACACACATTGCCCAGACACATCTTGATTCATTTAATAGATCGTCTTTAGTGTTATTTATAATCATCAAAGTTTTATCCGACCAAGGATATGTACCCTTGAGCAATCCTGAAAATTATTAAGTAATTTGATCGAAACTTGTGGCATGAACAATTTGCAAATGAATGGTGTTGTGTGTGTTAATTATGGTGGTAGCGCAATGTTTTCCAAAACACCGGTAAGAACAATGACACAGTTTACACTACACCTTAAGGTAGGGACTTCAGGAAATTTAATGTTGTTGAACAAACGAACTTCTTTTTCTTACCCCGTGATCAAGAACTTGTGTCAAAGAAGTCCTTTGCCAAGTTCCGAATATATGACATGTCAAAGACCAGTTCACCAGACACAAGAGAGGCCGTTCGCTGCTCCGAGAAGACGCCTTAGTCCGTGGTCAGAGTGATTACTTAATAACTTGTGCTCATAAACCAGTGGAGAGGGCTCGAAGCCAAGACGGACAAACTGAACTTCAGTTGCAGAATAACCTGGACTTGGATTTTTCCTTCCAAGGGTTGAAATGGAACATTTTGTAAATTACACCTACAATAAATTCAATCCAAGAATTGAAGGGAAACAAATCTGAATTACATGTGTTGCCCAATATAAAAAATCCAGTTCTCTTGCGTATTTTGTTACACTATTGTTTACACAGAGACAGTCTTATCACACAAACCAAATACTATCAACTCCGGATTTATATTTAAATCACATTATGTGGCTGTTTTGTTTGTACGCTCTAGATGTACTTAACACCCTGCCTTTTGTCTTTCATTTCTCACGCCATTCTCTGTCTCAAGAACGGAGGTGTAACTGTCAAGTGTTTAATGAAAGGAACACAAATGTGGCTAAAATCATCTAAAAGTGCAGTGAAGTGAAATGAGGTGAAGTGTAGTGATGTGAGGTGAAATGGAGCAGCTGGAAATTTAAATGGGTTTGAACCGAATGAGAGGGTAGTGAAATGTATTTGGGTGAAGTTTAAATGGGAGGAAGTGAAGTGTCGACAAGTGTAGTGAAGTGGAGTGAAGTGTAGTTGGGTGAAGTGTAGTGAAGTTCTTAGTAACAGGGTGTATAACATTATTAGAAGATATATAGATCACATGAAGTTTGTTGCTTATATGGCTTTTTCGTTTATCATATTCCTTCATGTTCTTTTGTTTTTTTTTTTTGTTTGTTTAATTTTATCATCGTGTATATGGTTGTACGTTTTGTACGTTTTGTATAATTTTGTTTAGTTTTGTAAGTTACGTATTCTTATTATGTTTACGTATTCTTATTTTTATGTATGTTCTGTTCTGTTCTGTGTATTCTATTTTCATCGTGCCAACTGGTACTGTTCGGCTACTCTGACTGAAGTTTTTCCGTGCTTTTTCCGCCATTGTAAGGCAAATGCCAGGGTATAACTCGCAAAGACGGGGCACGGCCCGCACTCTTCCCAATTAGTTAATTTGGTTGTTCTATGTATTGTTTGTGTCGATTGTGTTGTACTACGTATTGTTTGTGTGTAAATGTGTAATGTACTACTGCCACCGGGTGTCACCCCAATTGCAGTTAACAAATATATCATATATCAAAAAGTAAAAAACATAATCTGTACGTTATTCATCTCGGTGTATTAATAAACAATTCATATAATAAAACCAACAAAGCGCAAAAACGTTTAAAGTTGTATAATTTTACACAAAATTTATCATAACTCTGACATGTTTCGATCTAACTCGATCATCTTACGGTGGTTACTTAACATCAATAAAGCATGTATAAAACATGGATGCATTAATACCCTATGAACCAGTTCTCCATTATTACAAACGAAATTTATAGTAGCACATTTCATGGACAAAGTTAAATTATTTAATAATCCTTCCGAGTTCTTATATGCTTGCTGATGTTCAGTAACTCCCTGAATTTGATCGAGATAGATCAAAATATGACAGCGTTAAGACAAATTGTGTGTAAAAATATAATTTTAAGCATTAATTAATATGTTGGTTTTATTGTATAAACATGATAAGGCGAGGAATCAGGTATGCCGATGCTTAGTTTATTGTTAGTTAATTAATTAAGAGGCTTGAAACTTCTAGGGAACTACTTAATCAACAAAATAAATGATGTTTCAACTCTTAAGTTTAAACGTTTACATAGGCCGTGAATTCTACGTCGATATAAATAAATATACGCATTGTTTACGTATACGTCCGATGGAGGATAACTTACAAACCCACACGGGACGTATAGTACATGGAAATTAATTACAATCACTGAAATTGCTGTTTCTGTGGGTACGTAATCCGATACATGTCAGCAGGGTGCTAAATCAACAATCGCACGTACATCACGTTGTCCGTTTTTTACCTCTGGTTTGGTATGTGTATATGTACTGTGTTTGTCTATAATGCATTTTTTGCTGGTTGTGTAGTGGGACCCTTGCTGCTAAACCTGCACTTTAATAAACGGAATTGCATTAATTTGAACTATTTAACCCCAGCCCAACAGATAAATCGCAGGGTTGGACAATGGACTCGTAGAAATTTCCAGGAATATTTCTATTGTCTCGCATTTATAAAACTGACAGATTTATATCCATTATAAAGACTGATGGTTATTGTTTGGATTGTTTCAAGTACTGGTATTAAAACCAACTTAAGTAATGGTCCACTAAGAATGAAGTCCTTATGTTTACTTACGAATTTAAGTAAGGAATTTAAAAGAATTACCCTTCAGTAACGATGGATAGGAGGACTAAAGGCTGATCAATAAGAAGAAACATGTCTTAAGTGTAGCACGTAGAGTGGTGAAATGTTTTGTATCCTATTTTAAGTCACATATTTTGGGCCATTAAATGACTCTTGGAGAAAATTTATGTTAGTAAATAACCAACTTGATGCACAAAATTTTGTTTTACAATAAGTTTATTTCATGCCTCTACATGTTTCAAGCACATGGTGCTCGAAACATGTAGAGACATGAAATAAACTTATTGTAAAACAAAATTTTGTGCATCAAGTTGGTTAATTACTGAGATAAATATACTGAGATGCACGGTCAGAAAACATTAAAATCTTGGAGAAAAGTGTGACATAGAACTTTAATGAAACGGATACTTTCTAAAGCAGATGTCACTTATCCAACACAGATTTCAGAATCCGATGCGTGAGTTGGTGTTGGGATTAAAGGCGAATGGGGAGGTGCAGAATCTGATTGAGACAAGATATTGATGTTTTTAAGCGTAACTTATACAAGATGTGTTCCTTAAACGTGGACAGCCCTGTCATATGAATTGTGTCACGGTTACGTAGAGATGTTCAGGTGTGCTGTGTGATGCATACAGCTTTATTGTTCCATCAGCAGCAACCCACCCAAGACGAATCGCCCCAGCGGAAAGGAGAAATAACTCCTCCACCCCCACTTATTTTCTCCTCTATTCTGTTGGTCAGATTTATGGCCGATTGCTGTTGTTGACTGCACCTACTATTCTGTGTATCTTTTCTTTTTTCATCTTGTCAAATTCAAAAGTATCCACCCTGTTTAACTCACACGGGCTCCATTACGAAATATTGACCGATAAAATGGCACGTCTGTGATAACCGCTTGTGTATGTAATCCGTGACATTTAATCTTGGACTGTCTGATCAACACCAAATATATATTATTACACTTCCATGTTACCATACTAGCAGTAGTGTGTTATATTAACACTTTTCAATAGTTACAAATCTGTAGTTGTTGGGTCAAAAAATAAGAATGATATAAGCTAATTTAAAATCGACCACAAAGACCAAATTATTAACAGAGCGTATATATAAATTTAAGGATAAACATGCCGTCTTTTTAAGTTCAGAGCACGTGTGTAACAACTGTAGTGAAATGTGAATCGGAGTTGGTAATTTTCTGTAGCATCCTGGCGTTACGTGTCTAAGATTACATACATTTTGCAATATGCAAAATACATGTAATCCTAAGGTCTAACATGCACTTCCCATGATTTTATTGATTCTTATTTCTTGTCATCTAACGTCAGAGGGTTAATTTAAGTTATTTAGGTGTAGACTTATGCTTACATCGAGTTTTGTATATTTCAAAATGAAATTAATCTTAAGCTTAGTGATTACTGTCCAATATGTGACGTCTATAAGCCCCATTTTATCATCGACGAACAAGTTGTAGATTTTACAAAGCCTAAAAGAACCTTCTGTTTGTCTCTTATATGAACAAAACTATACAAATTGATAGTCTTTGATAAAAAAAAATTGGCTTGTGGACCTAAGACAGAACAAACCGTAGGTCGGTTATAAGAAAGAGACTCGTAATTTGCACTCTAAGCTACGTATTTTAAATGCGATGAAATAAATTATGCTATCCGTTCTGAATGTGGGAGGAATTTGGAAATGAAATGTGAAATATTTAAGCTGGAATGGAAAAAATCACTTGGGAGTCTTAGGATTAGGTGTGATGATATGAAATGTTTCGTAAAAAAATTAGATGCGTTGTTGTCGAGTGGATTTAACTGGCTTTGTATAGGCTTCAGTGGCAAATGCGAGTAGAACCTTCGGCTTCCATACGGCATAGAATATGTTGCCCGTCGAAACCTGTGTAAACTTACCAACCAGCATTTTGTTTCAAGGAGACATTTGAATTTCTTCTCGTGTATCTGCAGTTGAATTCAATATAATTTACAAGATGGGCCTTAATTAACCTGATTACTTGAATTAACCGTCGACATTGAACAAAAGGATCTAAGAGGATGTTTCATGGAATTATCAGTGCTATTTATAAGCATACCTGCACTTTAAGGGTTTGTAAGAGCGAAATTTTGATAAGTTTAAAATGTTTTGTTCGGAAAGTTGTTCTAGAATTAGCTGGTGAACGAAATACGAAAATAAACACAATGCCATGACACTAAGATGAATTCCTGAACGTTATATTAAATTAAGTACGAAAGTGGTAAGGATGTAAGTTGGATGAGAGACGCAGTGTATGTAAAGTTAGTGATAGCTTATTAGTTTAAGTTACCCTGACGTTAGGTAACGCGGTATTAGACTATTACACGTTAAGTAATATATAACGATTAGCATGCAGGGTGGAAATCCTGAGATAATTGTTGTGTCACTTCACACTGCCTTCTGAATTACAACAGGCGATACGGATTTCCTGACTTACCTTCTTAGCCTATCAAATAATGTCATATCCGGTTCACCTGTTTTTCTTTAGAGAAACATGTTATCGTTCTCCCGTCGATTTGAGTGTGCTTCATGTGGGTGGTGAAGCGGTTTCACAGAGCGTGAGGACCTGTCAAGAGCTTGGTTCCAGTTACAAGAAGAATGGCGTCACGGTTGCCTTAGTGTAGGATAACTCTTGTGTTATGAAGCGCAAGCCGTGTCCAATGTGAAATTCATAGCTTCTTGTTCTGCCAAGATAGAGCGGGCTAGTACACCCAGCACCAAGTAGTATTTGAAAGCGGCAATTACATTTTCGGCTGCACATTCTGATGTATTTGGAACATAGCATTTTATGTTCTGAAAACTGGATACTTCGGAAAGTAGATCGGAAATGCATTGTGATGTATTTGGAACATAGCATTTTATGTTCTGAAAACTGGATACTTCGGAAAGTAGATCGGAAATGCATTGAACGTTTCGAAGTGTGATCTTGGAGAAGGACGGAGAAGATCAGTTGAACCGATCGTGTGAAGAATGAACTGGTATTACAAAGAGTAGAGGAGAAAAGGAACATCGTACATAAAACAAAACAAAGGAACGTTAACTGGATTGGTTACATCTTGCGTAGGAACAGCCTTCCACTACATGTCATTCAAATAAATATAGAAGGAAGGATGGGTGTGACGGGAGGACGTAGAAGAAGATGTAAGGAGCTACTGAATGACCTAAAGGAAGGGAGAGGACACTGGAGAGTGAAAGAGGCAGCACTAGATCGCACGGTGTGGAGAACTTGCTTTGGAAGTGTCTATGAACTTGTAAGAGAGCGCATATGATGATGAGTGAAAGACTGGGGTGAAAGCTCGAGTGAATTAATGATTGTAAACAAAATTACAAAAAACTGTACACAGGACTCTCTTGCTTGGGTGTTTTGCCTTTTGTACATGTTGTATTCTAATTTGTCTCGTGTGTTTTGTTGCTAGTTTTAAGTTGTCTTTTGTGTAATTGTTTTTGGTTGACCGTGTGTATTGTTGTAGTTGACTTGTGTGTGTTGTTATCTTATGTGTATTTGTTGTACTGTGTGGGCATTGCTTTTTTTTTACTTTAGATGCCGGACTGCTGGCTACAGGTCAGTAATCGGAAGGTCCTGCGACCGGCCATCTCGACACAGGTTTTTCTTGGTTTCCCTGAGCCGAAAAGCAAATGCTGAGATGGTTCCCAAGATTCCAAGTTGCCATTACATGCTACTCATGTAGCCCTCCCGACTTAAATTTAGTAGTAACCAATTTCAAGTATCGTTTACATGTACAATAACCACTGCCACCGGGTAACAACCCAATTGCAGTAAATAAATATATTATTATTATTATTCAGATAAATGCATCATTGTCTTCTGGAATACACAGAAAAGACTACATTGTGTGTGGAAGTACGTTTAGTTTGACATTAAACTTCTAGACAAGGACAGTTTCCTCATTTTTCATATCTAATTAAAATTGCGGTGATTTTACAACATAAACCTGAGTTCTTTTGCAGAGTACAGAGTATTCTGACTTACCAAAAAAAAAGTCTTATTGTTTTCAGTTAAATAAAAAAGTGTGTATGTGTGTGTGACATTCTTAAATAATTGATTTATATTTGTTTAGACCTATGCAGCAATTGTGTGTAACGCGGAAGCCTGTCAGAATACACACACAAAGAAAAATTCTGAATTTGAGCTTATGGCCTAAAGAAAGGATATGACGTGTGCGGTTATGTCCGGCGTCCTGTGTGACACTGTGAGTTCCGTCCGTAATTACGTCTGTTTAATTTTGTGTTTGTTTTGGAGTTTTTATCACATTATAAGACAACCCAAATTCTGCTCCCCGTTCTCAGAACTTCGTTTATTAGGGAGCATTTTCTTGTCTATTTAGAGTTTAGTGTTTAATCGGCATTTCCTAGCAGTCTCTGTTTTGGCACAATGTGTACTGCGAGTATAGTCCTGAATTTGAAACTTGTACAGTTGCCTTCATTATGGGTAGCAACGTTACTCGTTGACTCGAGCTTACTAAGCTGCATTCATTACTGCGTAACCATTTGAATAAAAGTAATTTTCCTGCCGAGGCACTTACCTTCGTTTCTCATTATGATGCCAGCAGATGCTAAATTAAATTCATAAATTACTGAAAGTAGAATATTGTTAGAATGCCCGACATAACCTGTTTATGTGGAACCGAGGTTTTCCAAATTTCTAAGAATGTAGGCTACATATGTATGTAACCTGTCAGTACATTCACAAACTGACTTGCGAGAAGACTGAACCTCTGTCCACAAACAAATATAGAGATGAGCCGAACGTGAGATCAATTTTAACATTTTTCTACTCCGTACACATGGGATTTCTCAGTAATGTCTTCCGTTCAGCTTTTAGAACTCAAAATAGCACCCATCGCCCATTTATTCCTGCGTGATTCACGTCTTCTTTGTGCCATTCCCTTCGGTTTGATCACCTTCAATTTTAGAATAAAGAAACTGACTTTAACCCTTTAACCCTTTAAAAGCGAATGACAGACCGCTTTATTTAAAGGCCCAGTCCGTACCGCGCTGTAAACACTTTTCATCGCAGTTACAAAAACCAACCAGTTTATGCTGTAAGTGGCACAAGTCGCTGTTTTTTCTCAGATAAATACAAAACACATAAATACAGCGTGGACAGAGCGTACAGTTGTTGAATGTTAAACCTGTTGCTGCATCACGTAACCAGTAGGCTTTAAAAGGTTAAACGCCGAGTTAAATCCCATCTGCCATATGCTGGCATTATTAGGAGCTCACCATATACTCCACATTAGCAGGATAAGTGTTAATTCGCAAATACTGCAAGTAAGCAAATTACTATCGAATTGCGAGTTTCTGAGGGTGCCAAAATTGACTTTGTCGGTCACATGTATCTGCAGTTTCATGAAGCCCCACATTGTGTTTTACTCTCATACACCTACAGTACATAGAAACAAATGAATTGCAACTGTAGGCCTGTAAATGACAACCATATATAGGTGGTCTGACTTAAAAGAACGTGTGAACTTTAATATATTTCCCATAATCCAACAGGAAGCAAACTGCAGCGTTCATGTATTGGGAGATATTCGTTAATTACAGACTCCATAATTCCCCGGCTCTCTTGCACAAGAGAACAGCTGCGTAATTAGTCCTACTTTTCAAATGCTTAATTTTTATTTCATCTAAGGATAAAAATGAAAAGATATTGGTAAAAAGTCACACCCATATATTTCATTTTTAAACATAAAAGAGAATGTATTGCTAAGGGATGTAACCAATGTTGCCGGCAGTATGAAACATGTTTACATTTATACAAGTCACATTATATAGAAGGACATGACTGTCTTTCTATCATTATACAGTCTTATTATTCAAATATATACGTTCGGTTTACTTCTGTGAGAGTATTAAAGATATGCCTTTGTTATATGACCTGCCCATGTTTCGGATCTTCGCTATAGAATCAACTTGAATACATTGGAAAGTATTTGAAATAGGGACTCAGATGTGTTCGGGATAGTGCGTTTCGAAAATTAGTTTTCCTATCAAGGCGAAATTACTTACCGTATAGACCATTTCAATTAATGTGTTGTTCTCCTCATTCTGAAGAAATATGTGTTAGCCATTCAATGATGCCGGAGTTTAAATTCTAATTATTGCCAAGGACCGAGTGGTTTTAAAGTTACACTAGCCTGAACTGCTGTCGCGATACCCAATGATGAATTATTAAAATTATACGTATTTAATAGTGAAACTACTTGCAGTTGTCGTCGAAATAGTATGCTTTATTCATGAACTGAATTTTTACACACACAGTGACAACGGTTGTGGACAAAGACCGTTTTTTTATCGGATCCGCAACTTGGTACGTGTACATATGATGAACCCCCGCTGTTCGAAATTCGAATGCCTTCTGCTTGCCTGTCGGACAGGAGAGACGTTTTGAAGACCCAGCAGGTGAATAGCTATAATACTGTATGTATACGGCAGTTTTGGGGATGGGAGAACTGTCTTGGTACAAGGATTCTCATTTTCATATCAATGACCACGTAAGCTGTTCGGAACATGCACACTGCCTCTCATTTTTTTGTCCGGGCGTATAGTACGCACAAATTTATATGTACAGATATGTAGTGTCCACTATATTGAAATACTTAAAGCCTTAAATACGAATAGTAGGTTTAATGGCCGATCTCGGTGGACGTGGGGTCTAAGGTGTATGTCTACAACCCCCTGATTGCTGGGATTGCAGATTTGCGTCCCGCTGAGGGCACGGTTTTTCGTCTGTTGCGGCTTGTTGTGTGCTGTGTAGGTAGTGGTCTCTGTGATGGGCTGATCACTCGCTGAGAGGAGTCCTACCAACTGTGTGTCTAATTGTGTGCGATCTAAAAACATCTGCAGATGGGCGGCCTGGGCCTGAAGTGGGCTACAGCGCCACATAAAACGAAAATAAACATATTTAAGATTACTTATGAAACAGTGGTACGCGGACTATCGTCTGGTGATAAGCGGATAAATAAATGCTAAGTAAGGATCTGTGTTCTTGGAAGGGCCTGAAGATGATTCTATAAGAATCGAAACATGTTGCTTAATACAGTAATAAACATAAAGTTTTGTTTTGTTTGTCTGATACATCATTGTATATTTATAAATGAATAAATATGGGATTTTTTCATTATTTATTTTTAAAATGTTAATTGCTAAATCTTAAGTATATTGGACCGTGCATCATTGTGATAGTTGAAGAATAAGAGACCAACTTGATGTAAATAATTATTAAGTTTTAGTATAAAGCCTGCAACCCAGACACTACTCCAGCCTAACTGCACCTAACCTCCAACATACAGCAAACCAAGAACGAAACGACCAATGAGGTAATCAACAACATAGTCGCGAGCTCCTGATGATGGGCATAGTAATGCCCGAAACATGTTGAGCCTATAAGAAGTACAATAAAATAATAAGTGGCATCTAGTTTGTTTTTTATTCTTCAGCTAACCTTATTTCTCCACTCTCTTTATATCACAAAGTGGTGTCCCACGTGAAGATAGAACAAGTGGTAATATTTGTTAGCAATTTGTTAGGTAAATAGATGTTCCCCTAATCACAGAGAAAAATGGGCAACCAATTTAACCGTTGTAGAAAGTGCACTTACTTGTACATTAAACTGGCGGAATGATGTGTAAAGTAAGATAAGAAGTCGGAATATAATTGCCTGTAATCTGTGCAGAACAGAAGTAGTTATGTCCATTCTGCAGTTACAGTGACATACTAATGTATTATCGGTGAAATGCCCAACTGTCGGGCTAACACGAAGCTATGTGGGTATTACTTAGTATGTAACATAAAACACTTAGTATTTTGTACGGTGTTCAGTTCGCACTAAAATTAAGAACTTATTAAATTCGGAAAGTATTTTTTTACCATTTGATGCAGAATATTTTGTATTCCTGACATCCATATAAAGAAAAACACTAAAATGATTTATACGGACATTTATTTTTATTTGTGTGTGTTTTCTTTGGGGGAGGGGTGTGTGAAATTTATACTGTTTGTTTATCGAAGATCAAATGTGCTTCGAATAAGTACTGCTGTCCTTAGGAACGCGTCATCCTTTAGAGTTGTAAGTATGTAGCAACATTACTGTTGAAATTCTTTCCTCCAGCTTCAGGATTTAACCCTCAAAATGGAGAATAAACATTTTCGAAACGTTATTGGTTGTCTACGAGTCTTGGCTCTGTCACATCGCAGAAACAAGAAATCCTCGTGCTAAGAACAGTGGCAATGCCTAATGTCACAAATATTCAAAAAGTTTTAAAAATGGGGGTTTGGATATATTTGAGCCTCGCACTCTAGTGCAGAGCTCACTTGCTCCGAATCAAATATTTACTGTGGCCTATACGCGTCTGTTTATCAGCAATGAATAGTGAATGAGGAAACTGCAATTGTTTACTCACATTCAGACGACACTATTTTATTGTTACCAATGCAAGGCTTACTGCGAGACAAATCAGAATATAACTTTGCAAAACTAATAATCGCATGTCGTTATATTTAGCTGTAATGATAACAGTTCATATTTAGTTGTACTGATGTCCCACTGCTTTTCTACTTATTTGCAACCAAAATTAAAACATTTTTCATATATACTGACATTTTCTATTCCCTTTTGATAAAAGTTTGTGTCTTGTGTTATCACACTTCCTGTCACACATTTTCATCTCGCGATTGGCTTTAAATTTGTGGCGGCCATGATTTTGCGTCTGGGCCGGAAGCAGATAACATTTCGGCGACGAATTCTCTTGTTATAATTACATACATTGTAGGTTCTTTAATTACCAAAGATCTGCAATGTATATTACTTTTTGGCAGATCATCGTACTTTGTAATACAGCTGCATTATATCCAGTCCTGACTATCTAGAGCAATGCTGTACAGAGTCGCCACGCTTAACTTCAAGGCCCTGTTTGTTATTTTTTTACTCGAAATCGTTATTTTATTATTATTATTATTATTATTATTATATTTACTGCGATTGGGTTGTTACCCGGTGGCAGTGGTTATTTTACATGTAAACAAAACATGAAATTGGTTACTATTAAATTTAAGTCAGGAGGGCTACATGAGAAGTATGCAGTGGCAACTTGGAATCTTGGGAACCATCTCAGCATTTGCTTTTAGGCACAGGGAAACCAAGAAAAACCTGTGTCGAGGTGGCCGGTCGCAGGACCTTCCGAA
>Ga0123357_10006064_pt1 | contig 14631 bp, 11 predicted proteins | sample TergutEmb28metaG_FD_89873 | JGI IMG/M metagenome (GOLD analysis project Ga0123357, IMG submission 89873) | Embiratermes neotenicus P4 segment gut microbial communities from Petit-Saut dam, French Guiana - Emb289 P4 | ecosystem: Host-associated > Arthropoda: Insects > Digestive system > Gut ...
CCACCCCCACCACCACCACCACCACCACCCCCACCACCACCTCCCCCACCACCACCACCACCACCACCACCACCACCACCACGTTTTTCTTTTCAGTCAATCGGACCCCCCTCTCCCCCACACAAACACACAAACAAACAAACACAAATGCAGACACAAACACACACAAAAACACAAGCAAAAACGCAAACAAATGCACACACACACACACACACACAACTGATAAGTTGTGCAAATACTTCACCAGTCTGTACATTGCATTCTTTCGGTTTGTTCTGCAGTTATTTCCTGTTTATTCTAATGGTTTCCATATATTCGATTGTTGCTTGATTTCAGAAACTTTGCTATTGCTTGAGAATTATGATAATGATCCCTACACAAAGTATGGCCTTGCAGAGTGGGGTACAGAGAGTTTCAGAACTGTTGCTATTGTTCTTGGCATGTCTTATGGAACAAGGGCTGATTACAAAATTGTCTCCTTTCCAGTATGAACTATAAAAGACAATAGCTTCCAAGATGACAGACTTGTAAAATGCACTTCATGCCTGTTAAGCATATTTTCACAATAACATGAAAAGATGTGGCACTCCACATGCTATAGATTTCCTGTCCTCTTTTCTGATCATAACGAACTAATGAACTATGGTCTATAGACACATGAAATTTCGTAAGGTGTGTAATTATAGACATGTCGCAAATTACGATTTATTTTACACTTTATTCCCTTGATGCGGGATTGTTACTTGGTATATAACAACCTTTCAGGTCATAAATGTTTTACTACCAAAAATATTATACCAAAATAGAATGCTGTGTGCTTAAAGTTTAAGTAAGCTGCTACATACTGATGGAAAAATGTAAATAGTTCTTTATAAAGATTTGCATTTCATCCTTAACATGATTTTTTGTTCTGTAGATTCAAGCATACATGCAAATGAAAGCAGAGAGAGAGGCAGCTCAACAGAAGGAACGGGAAGCTCAGCGAATGGCAAGGGAACAAGAAATAGTTCGACTGAGGGTTCTACAACAAAACCAACGTGACCTGCAGGTCAGACAGATGTAACCAAATTAACCTGTATATTGTAGATTTTCATCTTCCAGGATATGATATTTTGTTGTTTGGTAGCTTGCTCTAGTGTTTCAGAGGAACCTGCTGCCTCCGTCTTTGGGGTACAAGATGTGGTCGCAGCCCAGAAGGCAGCTGTCTTGATAGACCACCACAAGAAACTGAAATATCACTTATTTACTTACTTTTCACAGTAATCAGACTTTGAAATAATTTGTTAGACCAACTTGATGCAACAATTGTGATTTATTGATAAACCAATGACTCAACACGTTTTGGGCACTATTGTGCCCATCTTGAGGAGTGCAAGGTTGTACACTACTGCATATGGTTTTCAGCACTTAAAGTGCTGGCAGGAGTCTTGGGATGCCAGGAGGCAGGTTGTGTGGACCTGCCTCCCAGCGTCCCAAGACTCCTGCCAGCACTTTAAGTGCTGAAAACCATATGCAGTAGTGTACAGCCTTGCACTCCTGAAGATGGGCACAATGGTGCCTGAAACATGTTGAGTCATTGGGTTCTGAATAAATCATAATTGTTGCATCAAGTTGGTCTAACAAATCACTTCATATTAAGGATGCACGGTCACACCAACATCAAATCAGACTTTGTTTAACCAGTGACCACTGTGTGGAATTAGGCTTACCAGTAAATGCTTAGAAGTTTCAGGAATAATGAAGACAGTGAAAGTAAAAGTCACTGGTCAAATCATACCTCTCTGCTTCATTCAGTGTTTTAATTATGATATTTGCAGGCAGAGATGGATGAATGCAATGCACTGAGAATTCAAGACAGAGTTGAACGTGAGTTCAGAAATAGAGAGAGAGAAGCAATGCGTAAAAAGAAAGAAGATGATACAGATATGAAGAAAGCTCGGGAAGAACAGGTTAGGGCATAATATTACACTGGAGTTTGAGTACTTCCTTCATGTTTTGTATCAACATGAAAGGTTAATTTAATGGAAAAAATATGTGCCATAGAAGCTGGACATTGTCTTGGCCAGCTGAGTGACCATCAGTTTCTCAAGTATGATTATGCTGCATAGCATTAAATCGCTGAGGTAACTTCCTTCTTATCATGACTGGTGAATGAAGAGTTCAGTCTCACAATTTTACCAGCTCTGCGGCAAAACCTCACTGAATATTAGTGCTTTGGTTACTATTAAGCTACTGCTTGCAGATATTGAACCGGAGATGCATGGAAGCAATGGAGATTGCCCGTGAAAAACAAGCATTTCAACAAGTCTTGAAAATACAGAATGAGGCTGCTGAGAAGCAAAGACAAGAAGATCGTAAGAAACAGCATGTGCGTATGATTTGATATTATTTATAGCTGCAACAAATTATATTTATAGTTTGAATTCATCTATGCATTTGCATTCTCAGAAAGGACCAATTTTTATATACAATACCATGCACAACATTGGAAAACAAAGAATAAAAATGTGTCTGTGTTTATTATGTAAGTCCAAATTGGTAACTGTAAGGCACTGAGTTTGAATAGAAATAGATACAAGAATGTATGTGCATTTTCCACTGCCAGCAGTCCCTAAATCACGTGCACTACCATGGCATAGTCATTCATGAATGTTAAACATTTAAGGCCCAAAAACTATTGCCGTGATATTTCTTACAGAAGGGAACTGACCTATCTTTAATGTTATGGCAGTAAGGAGTGTGTGCTGTTTAATAATTCATTTTTTTACAGATAGTAGAGCAATATCGTTCTGATATAATGAAGCAGATAAAGGAGAAGCAACTTGAAAAAATCAAAGAAAAGCAAAGAAGACATGAGGAAGGTGTTGCACTTAAAATAGAGGAAGTGCAAAGAGAGAGATATATAAAGGAGGCAATGAAGAAGAAAGTTGAAGAACTCAGGTAAAGAAAAGTGAATGTATTGCTGACTAGAAATACCGATAAAAAGGTAAAAGTCACTCTGTAACATGCCATGAAGGAGGAGGGGAGGAAGCAGCATAGCTCTAAAACACAATAAAATAACCTGCAGGGAACAAATATTAAAAAAATATTAAAAAATATATCCTGTTATAAGTACTTATTACATGAAAATATAAATTTACTTATCACAAAATTCAAATTACTAAGAACATAAATTTAAGAAATGGAAATGGAGTGTGCTGTACATGGCATTGGTTTAAAGAAAACATTGTTTTAAAAACATCAACTTTAATTTTGATGTTTTGCTGACCGTGCATCTCAGTATATTTATCTCAGTAATTAACCAACTTGAAGCACAAAATTTTTGTTTTACAATAAGTTTATTTCATGCCTCTACATGTTCCGAGCACATGTGCTCATCATCAGGAGGTCAAAATTGCATTACACAGCCTCTGGTATCATCACAACTATAGGTGGCTGTCTCATGCATCAAGTTGGTTAATTACTGAGATTAAAAAAATCCAGCTTTAATGTCACAACATTCCTCTTCCTGCAGTTATGAATTACGGATCATGAGATGCTTGGGGAATTTCACTAGGATAGGATAACTGAAAAATGTACAATGACAGTCAGAAAACCTGAAGGTACTGAACCATTTTTATGACCATGGTTGAAAAGGGCAGGTTCTAGTTCTATACCGTCACTGGGTTACTTGGTGATGGTACATGGTTGTAAACAAATCATACAACAAATAACAAATAGAGGAAATATTACAAATAAAATAGACAAATATTGTTCAAACAGCTAAAACTTATTAAAAATTGTAATTCAGAAATTGCACAAAAAGATTAAAAACAAGATAATAAATGTCACCAAGAACATTCTCTTTCTTTTCTATTAGAATCACTAACATGAAAAACTCTGATTGGAATTATTCCCCCATGTCAGTTGCCCCTTCGTTTTGTAGTCAATCCTCATGTAAAGCTGACATTATATAATTTTAAATGACGAAAGGCAATCCAGTGCCTCTTGCGAATGACTGGTTAGATGAGTCACTAAAATGGGCGGTATTTTGCCTCTCAATCTGCATATGTTATTACTGCAATGTGACGTTGAAAACTTTGTTGTATTATAAGTAAAACTTCTATAAAACTCACGTCTTAATGATTTTCATGACCTTGGTTTATGTTGTGTCTCTTTCAGCCCAATACTAACATCACATTCTTTTTTCTTTTAGGGCTCACAAAATACCAGAGGTTTATGTTAAGGATATTGAGAGGCAGCTGAAGTTAGGATGAAACCGTCTGATGGCTTCCAACATGTCACAGTGATCACCATGATTAACACAGACTATGAAGCTGTGATACTGTGTGAAACTTTATAAATCTTTCATCTCCATTTTTTGAATCCATTCTGTTATCAAAAGCATTAATGTTAAAATACTCATGCTGTGAATTTATAAACAAAAATAATGTTTACATCTAAAAAATTACTGAAAATTATTCATTACTTAGAAAGACAATTATCAAATTTTCATTATTTATACATATGTAACATGCATGCCCCCCCCCACACACACGCGCGCCCGCACACACACATGCACACGCACACACACACACACACACACACATATATATTCCATTTAATAATATGTCAAAATGACAGTAGAATGTGTAATAAGTCATACACATACATGCATTTTCAACATGTAAGACATAGAGAATTATTATAGCACAAGAACTCTAAAAATTGCATACCCAGCATTATGAATCATCCTTAAACATAAAAAAACCCATCAACAGAGTAAAAAGAGAGTGTATTTATGACTCTTCTTACTGCTACTTTAAATTTTCCCTTTTTGTTTCCAAGACTTATCAGACTAACTTGTAAACTGTGAAAAATTTTTATGCAAGCATAGAATGTACTTTTCTGAAAACATGAAAGTTTAACAGTTGGTCTAGGAAGATGGTGCTGAATTCTGGTATTAATGCTGTGTACAGACAAGTGTTTTTAGAAAATTTTTTTGATTGTTTACAATGAAGTTAATTCATGAAAATGTATATTGGCATGGAACAGGTAAATTCTTTAATTTCTTAAACAGAACCGTACATGAAGTTCTGGGTTTTGCATCAACCATGATTGTTACTGTTTTCTTTTTGAAGTAAATATCTTTCCACTGTTGGACAAATTACCCCAGAAAATTATTCCATGCTTTATTACGTAGTGAAAAATAAGTGAAATAAATTGATTTGATAGTGGTAATGTTACTGACATGGACCACTTAACTTAGAAATCATTGGATCAATATAATTCTTCCAGTTTAGGTGGTTATCAATTTGTAAATCAAGAAATGCTTCCATTTACACTTTTTTCTATGCACTTTTCTTTATAACCAATACCGAATGGACATTGTGGCAAATTATTCATTACAGTTTATTATATTGGTTGTATGTAGACTTGGAACCAACCTATTAGCAGCAAACCATTTGCTCACATGAAACAGAACTAAATTTGACACTCTACAGAAATCATCAAAATATTTAATATGAAACATGAAACTAGTGTCATGAACAAATATTATGGGTTCTGATAAGGAATTTATTCTCAAAGGAAGTAAATTTATCTATATTAGGAACAGTTAAGGCCCTAAAATTGATCCTTGGGGAACTTCATGTTTTAATGTAGTCCAGTGAGAGAAAAGTTACAAGTTCCATTTGACGATTTTATTTTAACTTTCTGTTCTATATTTGTCAAATAGGATCTGAACCAATTTTCACATAATCCTTGAATGCCATAAAAATATAATTTATCTGACCAAAAATACATTATTTACAGAGTCAAAAGCCGCTGCCAATTCACAGGAAATTTATAGCAATGGTAACACACTTAAATCAACTCCATATTTTCTTAATTATGATTTAGGCCTATACATAAAGTTGTAAAAATCATACTGTATATTACAGTATAACAAGTATTTAGAGCCATACAGTTTACACAGTATGTCATGTTCTAAAGGCATATAATGGTTGAGGCTGAGTGGGTTATTCCCAAGTAAGAACATAGAGAATGATGTGTACATGAAGCAACTGAAACATCTGAGTACAATGTCTCACTGACATTTTGTAACACTGATGAAATGTGAATGTCAATTTAAATAGTTATTGTGGACCTTACTTCCACCAACAAATTAATGAAGTTCCAGATTTAAAAAGTGGCATATGGGTGGTATATAAGAATATGGCTTTAATATAGCCATGATAATGCACACTACATACCTAGGCATAAATTAACACATTACTGTTGTTACTGTTGTTGAAAATTTCTAACTAGAATATGCTTTTATGCCTTTTATCCATAAAACTCTATGATCAAAAATTAAGAAACCGACCACCTGCCCCCATATAATTCAGTTCAAATAAATAAATAAATTCATAATTTTATGCACCTGCATTATAAAGATTGTGTTCAAACTGACAGAGTAAAACTCCACTCATTCAGTTGCATTTAACACATAGGTTCACAAAGTTATCAACTGGCAGCTGGGCCTTTCAATGGACAACTCACAGGTTGTCATTCAATATATGTAAATAATTGCAGGCCAAATCATAATGGCAATACAAAAAGCTAGCATGAATCTAGTCATATGTGGATATACTTCAATGGTAAGTTGGATGTTTAAAGCATTTGTACATGGATGCAGTTATTCTGAAAACTCTAATACTTACTCGTAATTGTCTAGATTTTTTAAATTACTTTCCCCAGTATCTGATGGATACAATGCACCATATCCACAGGACATACAACACAGTTTAGTGGTTCAAAATTCCAGGAGTGTATCAGTCAAGATTTGTGATGGAAAAACTACAAACAATAATATAATAAAACTCTGTTTCTAATTTAATAAATTTAATAAATTTCCAAATTGTTACAGTCCAATACAGCTAGGTGAATATTTCACCGCATACAAATTAGTTGGAAAGTAATATAAAATGTAAATTTCATATGACAGAGAGAGAGAGAGAATACATGTGCGTGTGCCCACACACACACACACACACACTCTCTCTCTCGCTCAATATAAACATGGATTACAAAGACATTACTTTTTCTGATATTGTAATAATAATATACACATATATTTCATGATATTAAAAAATGTATCTTGTATCTTTGTACCAATTGACCAGCACATCAAAATTATTTTGGGCAGCTGTGCCCTTTTCCAGTTTCACTAAATCTTAGGTAATAAAAAATAACCTTTCAGTGGTAAATAAACAGTCTTCACAACCACAGTTATATTAGTTAATAAACAAATAAAATAACTCTGAAAATGTTTTGTTCAAGTATAATTGAAAACCTTCTGGGGTCATCAGATTCCATCACTGAGCAAAATAATCAGTCAATATGCAATCAAAATGACAACACTAAAATCTTAAAATGGCTAAAGACAGACATGGTCCCTGTTACAACAAAATGATGCAGATTTATGCAACTCTTCCAACCTTCCAGTGGCACACACTTCCATGCAACTCTTCCAACCTTCCAGTGGCACACACTTCCAGTCAAACAGATTCTGCATTATTAAAGTCACAGGCTTGCTTGGGTGGTATAAATTTATAATCCACCACTTCAAATGCACATGGTCCTATGATCAAATCCCAGTTGAGTCACAAATTTTACTACTTGCTGCTATAGGTTCATGATTTATTTAATGATGCCATCAGTATCTCAGACTATATAGCATGGGTAGGGTGTTCTATGATGATGAAACAGAAAGGATGAGGAAGTGGCCATGGCCTATGTCAAGCTATTGCTTGGAATTTCCCTTGGAGGGTCTACAAAAAACCACAAAGATTCAGGATAATCAATATCCCAGCCAAGAGCTGAACTGGGTACTTCCAAAATACAGACCAAAAATACTGCCACCTGACCCAATATGCTCAGTTCTTTTAACTATGAACATATTAAAAAGTAATACTAAGAGGAGGAGTAGCAGTAGGAGTAGTAGTAGTAGTAGTAGTAGTAGTAGTAGTAGTAGTAGTAGAGTAATAGTAGTAGTAGCAGCAGCAGCAGCCGCTTTTTCTTTTGGTGAAAAATTTATTCTTTAAGTACAGATTTTGTCCATGTTAAACTTGATGGGCATAATGTAATGGCCCACACCAACACTGTTACATATAAATGATTTTAATTAAAGGCATCTATTATTAAGCCTTGTATACAAAACTGAGTGCAACATCAGTAAAAACAATGACACTGCTTGTATTTGGCACACAGTTCATGAAAAGAAAATTACCTCCGAATAATAACGACTGAAATATAATATTTCAGAGTAATGAAGTTGTGCTGTATTTCATTTGAACACAGGAACATACACAGCTGCAGGCACTTGTGACTCAGGAGCTTTTTGCATTACATTCTGTGGCTGCTAGATCAGAAAATCAGTCAACATGAAAAAGCAAGAGACACAAAACATGTACAGGCAGTTTCTGGGTTGCATAATATGTGACTTATGTAAAAAATTCTTATTAGTTATTAATGCTGTAATTATTAAATGTATTTTACTTTGCATGTTTCATATGAAATAAGACAGGCAACTGACGTATAACATAACATAAAGGTATGTTCACATAGATATTGTTGCCATGGAAGAGCAATCGGTATACAAATTGCCTCTTTTCTGTGCAGCATTATATTGTTATCTATGGCATGTTCGACTCTACCACATTTTTCCACATTATCTCAAAATAGCAAGATTTATGGAAAAAGACGTACAGTATCTGGAAAATATGACAGTGGAGGAGGTATGAGTGACATTTTCAATCTGAAGACTAAAACAAGATAGGTAACATATGTATAACATAACAGTAAGGCATATTCGCGCAACCACTGTCGCTGTGGAAAAGCAATAAGTAGTACATATTCTGAGTGTGTGTCTGTAGCCTTAGTTATCCAGCATGCAATGCACATGCACTGTATTATATTGTTATTTGTGGCCTGCCCGGCTCTACCAAATTTTTCCACATTACCACATAGATGGCACAGCTTTCTGAAAAGGAATTATTGAACATAAAATGTGTGTTTTGACTTTCTTTACAACTTTTTTTGAAACACTTCTCATTCTAAGAAGAATTCGGTGAGATACTATCATAAATGTACATATCGTATATTCTCAAATCTAATCCGCACCCGAATCTAATACGCACTACTTTTTGCCGATTTCTTAAACAAACAGAAAAAAGTTAGTTCGCGGTTTTAATCCGCACCTTTCCTTAAACCGCCCCTTGCCTACAAAGAAGACTGATTGAATAATATTGGATGTTACCAACAATAATAAATTATAAATAATAAATGAAATAATAAATTATTGTGTTGTTCTTATGGCACGTACAGCGGCTCTATCATTTTTCCAAAATCCAGCTCATGATCGCGCACCTAATCCGCATGCGATTCTAATCTGCATCTGATTTTTTAGCCCTCTGAAACTGTAAAAAGGGTGTGGATTAGATTCAAGAATATACGGTACATCTTCACATACAGTACCAGCTATTTTTGTTATATTTTAATGAAACTTGAATTATCTTGACAGATTTCCAAAAAATATTCAAATACCAAATTTCATGAAAATTCATTCGGTGGGAACTGAGATGTTCCATGTGGATGGATGAACAGACAGACAGACATGACACAGCTAATAGTAGCTTTTCACACTTTTGCGAATGCAGCTAAATACTGATAGAAATAATATTTTATACATGTACACTGACATCATGAAAACATATATCTATAAAATCAGTCACGTATGATAAATAAGCAGAAGTGGGGTCAATTCCAACTTATGTAAATTTTGGGCTATGCAAAACTCTCAGAAACAGAACCCTTATGTATATCGGAAACTGTCTGTACTTATTTTTGTTTCATTAATTGGTGACAGCAAATAAAACCAAAATGTCATTCCATATTGAGATCACTTAATATAACACAAAATAAAATCACGTACATTTGTTTCACTGATATAAGCCGTAAAATAGAACCTCAGACATAATTTATGCTTACATTACATAATTGTTAGACACCACTTTTTCCCACAAAAAATAAATAAGACCCATAAATTAAAACAATATAATCACTTTATCCCATAAAAAATGTAAAAAATCAGAACAGCAACACACAATATGTCTTCAGACTCATGTTTGTTACATTCCATCGACAGTGAATAATATTACACTGTAGGTCCTGATTCATAAAGGAATTCTATGATGAAATTCTCATAAAATAGGAAATATTATTCACTGTTCAGTTTGTTTTGCCATTTTTATAAACTCTGTATTTTTCTTTATAATTACAGGGCATATACATTAATGGATACAAGCTAGAGTACAATAGATGAGTCAGAATCCTTTGTTTCAACCCTACTTCCAATATAATTGTACCTAAAGGATTAACGAAAAGACTCTGTCATCTCTGTCCTCCAGTACTAACACCAGAGTATGATAAATACTTTAGGTTTATGTGGAGACCCGAGGCATTATAAACAAGTGTTTAGGACAGTCAGTCCCTCCTGGAATTAGAAGTTTGAAAAGTCTTAATCATTTTGCACTGGAATTAAATGCCCAGTGTATTCTGCAGAAGACTACAGTGTGTTCTGCAGAAGACTACAGTGTGTTCTGCAGAAGACTACAGTGCATTCTGCAGAAGACTACAGTGCGTTCTGCAGAAGACTACAGTGTGTTCTGCAGAAGACTACAGTGTGTTCTGCAGAAGACTACAGTGCATTCTGCAGAAGACTACAGTGTGTTCTGCAGAAGACTACAGTGTGTTCTGCAGAAGACTACAGCAGACCAGAATTCAAAGAGCTGCACAAGAACAACCATAATTCGCCATAAGCAGTGGTTGATATTCAGTGTTTTGACCACGACACTGAACATTACAAATCTAAAATTTTAGGCACCAAAGGATTAAATTACAATATGATCAGAGTTTAGATATTACATAGGCACTAGCTTACACTGGATCTTGGGAAGACCCAGGATTTTCACATTTACTGGCACCATTGCCCACACACTCACATGCTCTTTTTATGCACTTCACAGAATGATAGTGGAACTACCACTATCAAAGCAACATACTCTGCCATTTTAGGTGTATCTACAAATTGCTTTTAAATAATACTTTTAATTGTCAATAAATATTCTTAACAAGAATACCAGTAAAATGTCTGCTCAGCAGATGCAACAGTACCATATTTTATGTAACCTGCTTACAATTAGACTTAAACGGGACAGAACAGTCAGTAAGTCACAGCCTCAAATGGAGACTGCAGGAGAAGAGATTACGAGATTAAGAAAACTTTTGGACATAAAAGGAAATACTGTAATGATATAGTAATTGCAGTAGTGTGCAGCATGACCAGTATATGAGTGAGTAGACTGATATATATATATATTTAAGGAAACTGTGCTCAACAAGAACCTGGTGTTACAGGGGTCTTGATTAATGTCAAGAACAAACCCTAACTCATCTAATTCAAATCCAAATATATCATGTAGAGCAATGACTCTGGGTAAATGACCAACTTGATGCACAATTATGTTATATAATACATTTATTATTATAATACTCTACGTGTTTTGAGGAACACTGTGCTCATCCTCAGGAGGTCAAATTGTATTAATACAGCATCTGGAATAGTATTCTCTGTAAGTGACCGGCCAGTGTGCACACCGGCCGGTCACTTACAGAGAATACTATTCCAGATGCTGTATTAATACAATTTGACCTCCTGAGGATGAGCACAGTGTTGCTCGAAACATCTAGAGGATTATAATAATAAAAAACGTATTATATATTGTAACTGTGCGTCAAGTTGGTCATTTACCCAGAGTCATACCAGGATACGTGGTCAGCAAAACATAAAATTCATGCAGAGCAAGTTACTTAACCATACAACACCAGGTTCTGAATTTACAATAAAAATTTTAATACAAGAAAATGGAGACTGTAACTGAAAGCAGAGCAGGAGGATCAAGAAAGCTTATTTGCCATTGTTAATAAAACCTTTATTTACAAGATGGGAGGATGGTATTCTGGTCTAACACCAGCAGATAAATCTGCCTACAGGTTTTTCTGGAGTTGGCAACAGAACAGTATGGGTGGTGAATGACAATGAGCAGTCGTTCAGAGCATTCTGCCACACTGACACTGAATAAGACTTATAGACATATTCCATGCCAGTAATGTTAACAGTACTATAGGTAACAGTACACATGACCAGAAACTGTGGTCAGTGAAGAAAGGGAGATGTGGAGTAGTGGCAACCGTTTAGTTCTCAAGTTCTGTGCTGCAGCAGATTTATTTGGTGTTAAGTTCTAACATAACTGGACAACTGTAGGTTAAATGTATAGTGAAACCCTCTTAAGATTTTATGGGAAAAAAAATCAACAACTTGAATTTATTGAGAGGGAATACACTGCCTTGCCATTCTATATTAAAATATACACTGAAATTTGGTCACCTTTCCATGCTTCTGTGGTGGGAAATCCTTGTAAGTTGGAAAAGTATTAAAATGCACACTAAGTAAAAAAAAGTATATTTTAATCATGTGGAAAATTTTTTTACTAAATCTTATGTCTATGGCGGGAAAACTTCATAAGCAAGTTCATCCTAAGTGGGTTTTACTATACATGTGTTAAACATGTAAATAAAATAATAAGGTAACATGTCTCCTAAATTTCAGGCAGATTTGCCATCAGACTACTAGATAATACAATACAGGATGTATCTTACCAGTTGAAACATATGCTGGTCCCATTTTACTAATAGAGTGCCTTACAGCAACCTATAATAAACTGATCACTATACCAGCGGGGATGCATACTTAGAGTTCCAGTCCCTCTCAAACACCTGCTGTAGCTGGTCACGAAGAGGATTAGTGGAAGTGTTATTTTTGGAGTCAGCACTTCTCACCACAACACCCACACCGGCTGTATTGATAAAATAGTCCCCAGACCAGTTTGAAGTACCTTTAACAAGAAATTTATTTATTTAGTCACAGTCACAAGCCCACTATAAAAGGGAAACTTAATGATTAAGATCTGTCAGTCTGTCAAAACACATTTGGGAAGAACTACTCAAAGTTCAGGTACAAGTAGATTTTTTTGAGGTTAAGCTTATCATGTAGCAATGTGTTGTCAAGGAAACCACACAATTTTTAATTTACAAAAATCAGTTAAACAATATGGTGTATGCACAAATTTATGAGGGGAAGCACACAAGAACTACTTAATACAGGGTCCTTGAACGATGCAAAATAATATATCTTCAACAGATATGCAGTTTCACTTAGAGTTCTTGTTCTTTATGAGAATATGAACCAACAAGATGTCTTCGTACAATTTTTATTCCACCTTTGGCCTTACAGCAACAACCAATGGATCCATGGAGTGAGAAGTATAAAATTTTATGAACAAATTCTTTGGCAGACTTCATTCCTAGAGTAATAGGGATAGTTTGTGTATGGCATGTTGTAGTATGAGACGAAAGTATTAATGATGTAAAATTATTTGCAATACATTTGTAAATTACTTTCAGTTTTCTTACCAATATACGCAGCATTGTCAGTAACCATATATTTGTTGTGGTTTACACGAGCAAATGGAATTTTTTCTTGCTGTGAAGTGCTAGGTACTCTGAACCATTTCTGTAATGTAAAAGCCAACCAGTTGTTACATGTACATTACAAATCACATGCCTCTATACATCATGTCGATTCAAATAATTGCCAAAGGTGAAAGAACAGACTATCCATAATGCACAGTACTTTTTTAACATAAATTATCTAATAATATCACAATATGCTATAATATCTGTGCCTTTAAAAGCCATGAAGGGACACAGTCTCTACACAGGAATCTGTTAATCTATCTAAATTAGAATACTTTTGTTAAGAGGGAATTAAACAATGAGAGCAAAATTTTCTGACACATGACTCTGAAGGGACACATACATACAGTTCCGAAATACATGTGTCCCAATTAACATTAATCGCTCCATAATGCAGTCGATGAATCCTTCAGGATCTAGCAGTTCAATATAACATGCAGCCTTCACTGAAAATATATTGCATTTATGTTACAAGTAGGGAAGCAGGGGAAAAAAGGGCAATAATTGGAACGTAAATAAGCTGCACTTAAGTACATTTCTATCCCTATGTAGTAAATACCATCTAAAAGTAAAATAAAGCTCTCATACATGAATGCAGTAAATAATGCAAACTGACACAAGCAGAGCGACAGATGTGGTCTTTCAAGTATCATACTGGAAATCTGTAAGGCTAGCAACCAGGTTCCATTATCATATTTAACAACACCAACTACTACTACTACTACTACTACCACCACCACCACCAACACCACTACTACCACTGCTGCTGCTACTGCTACTGTTGCTACTACTGCTACTACTACTGCTGCTGCTACTGCTACTACTACACCAACACCAAAACCACCACCGCCACTGCCGCCAGCAACAGCACTATATACCCTAGAAACATGGTTTGTTTGAGGTACATAACTGTAAATACCCTGCGTAAAAGTGATAACAATTGTAATAATAATAATAATAATAATAATAATAATAATAATAATAATAATAATAATAATAATAAGGGCTCAATGG
>Ga0123357_10006065_pt1 | contig 14631 bp, 8 predicted proteins | sample TergutEmb28metaG_FD_89873 | JGI IMG/M metagenome (GOLD analysis project Ga0123357, IMG submission 89873) | Embiratermes neotenicus P4 segment gut microbial communities from Petit-Saut dam, French Guiana - Emb289 P4 | ecosystem: Host-associated > Arthropoda: Insects > Digestive system > Gut ...
AACATCGAAATGGAGGATGAGGATGCAAGTGACAGAGACAGACATTTAAAAGAAATAACTGGGACATCTAACACAAACATTACATTCTTTCATTTCCCAAATATGTTTCCTTACATTAGTGTACATTGTGTTACATTACTGTAATGACACTTCTTTCCAACAAGTGTAATATTACAATATCACATTCATTCAGTTCATATTCTTCTTCACTCACATGTATGCGACAAAGTGATTTTCATTATGAAGTGCAGTGTATTCACAATGGATTCAGATCAAAAAACATTCCTATGACAGGGGTGCAAAATGTTCCAAAAATCCAGCAACCACCTCAAAATTCTAAGTGCCAGATATGTGACATTAAGCAAGTTCTGTATCGAGAACCAAAAAAAATATTAGGTGTTACAGACTGTCTGACCTTGGTTCTTTTGTTTTTTCTGGTAAAACGACAGTTATGTCCATTGCTATTTTGTATATTTTTGAGTTACACGAAATGCATTTGTCACGAACAGTTCAGAATTTTCTGCAGAAATTAATATGACCATTTCAAGAACAGAAAATAGTTTAGTCAGTAGCCCGAACGAATATTCAGGTGTCGCTGTACTCTCAATCAGTGATAAAAAAATCTTGCACTTTTACTATTGTCCCCATTCAAGATAAGATTTCAATAAGATTTCACAAAAATGAAAAGTCACATTGGCCATGATTATCATGGCAAAAATTGTTAAGAACTATGTATACATATCACTTCCTGATGTGACATTGTTTTTAAAAGCTGTGCGATATAGTGGTATAGTGTAATAAAGCATTGGTTGTTTCCACTCTGAATCAATTGCATTCATGCTGCATTTCAAAAAATAAATTGCACATCAGGTTATTTCCAGGAATTGTATGGCCATCAAGAATGGAAACTAAACACTGGTAATAAATGTTACCACTTTTGTTTTATGACACTTGTTTCCATTTCTGAAGATATCTGGCTCTAACAGAAAGTAACCAGAGGGTGGAGAAAATCAAATAATGAGGAATTTCACAGTTTCCTTCTCAGGAAATGCTATTAGGATGGTGAAATTCACTAATTAGTGATTGTACAAAAAGTGTGTTTCTTTGTTGCTGTATGAGTGTTGTTATTGTTCCAATAAAACATCCATGGTTGACCCAAGTGAGCCAATGATTGTATGGGGTCATGACAAGTGGTGATGACAGCATGGTCTTATGAGTCTGAATCATCTTGTCTACTCTAGTGTGCTCCACCCTTAGAGACAGGGTTAATGTAAACAACCATTTTTCTTGTACAGTCACCTGCTACCTGTAAACAACAACATTTATCATTCTGTCACCTGTTACCAAAGTTAAAATGATGGGTGGGCTGTGTTCAACTGTTCTGATGCACAAATGTATTGCTATTCTATATTAGTGTGAAGGTTTCTTTTTGGAAATATAAATTTAAACATCAAATGAAGAAATATCTTAAATTTAGGAAACTCTGTGCTGTGATTATTGACTTGGGATCATTAAAACTAAATGGTAAATGACAGCACATGCAAAATTGTTGAACATACAATGGGAATGCCACTGTATTCACTGTATCAATGATAATGGCAGTATTATGCCTGCCAAACATATGGCTGATCAAAAGAATCCAGAACAGAAATTACTGCAGGAAAACCAAAGCATTCACATGTTCCTCTGAATCACCTCCTTCAAAGTAGGATCCTCCAGATCAAATGAGGTGATTCCCACTTTTCAATGTATCTGTGGTCAGGCCTGTTTTGAAATGGCCTGCAGTTGCCCTGCTGCATTCAGCCGTATCTCCAGAAAGTCTTGGAATCATTTCTCCTATAGGATGATCTACAGTCTGAGGAAAGGAAAGAACTCCCAGGGGGACAAAACTGATGAATAAGGTGGATGGGTACTCCCCGATACTCAGGGCCACTAGGCATGGCACACTGTCAAGATGATGAAGCCAGGCACTGGAAATAATTTGTAAGGCTGCTCCCAACAAACATCACCACAAAGTCACTGCAGATCCATTCTGCAGACAGTCTGATTCATTCTGTGGCCTTTGGGAAGAAACCCGTAATGCACCAGACCCTCCATATCAGAGGAAGCAATCAGCAGTTTTTCATCTTTGAGTCCATTCACTTGTTCATTAAAAACTTAAGCAGCAACGAACATTGTTACAGGTGGGCAAAAACATCAGATATTACCTCCTATACGAACTGAATGTTAATTTACGGTACATGCAGAGAGTTAAAATAAATAATTTTGGAAAGGTAATAGCCTCCTATTCTAAATTTATGCTTTTCATGCCTTCAGTTTGGCTTTCTGAGACTCTCATACTGACATCAGTCCTTTTAAATCTTTAATTTAAAACAAAGTATGTCAACTGAATGTGGGAACACCCTAATGTTTTTTTATGTCTGCAAAATATTGTGACTCATTTGGACCATTATGAAGGAGTTCACTGTAAAAGAAATGCAATCAAGGAATTCAGCATGAAACAATAAGTGCAAGAGCAAAAGGTTTCCATGGATGACTACATACCAGTGGTGCATACATTAACACAAAATTCAAGATAAAAGTATAGAATTTGTGGTTAAAACTCCATATATAAAAGACATTCACCCTAAGTTATTGTCAAAATGAACCTTTCCAAATTACATACCAAAATAAGGTAACAGATGGGACTAATAATATGCAGGACTAGAAATTCACATAAACATAAAATGGAATAATCGTGTTTACAAAATTTTGCCTAAAGTAGGTAGTGTTTGCTACCTTGTTAAAGTGATGTATCTTTACAGCAACAGAATAACTCTCAAAATGATTCAGTTTGCCTATTTTCATGCTGTAATGGAGTATGGTAGTGGGTCCCTGTCACCAAGGCATGGCGCATCCTCAGGTTGCGGATAGAGGAACAGCCTCCGATAATGAGGGTAGTTGCGAATAAATTCAATAAGCAGTCGCGGACAGCCGACGAGGGGTGGTCCTCCAGCTTGGGGGTTGGGCGAGGTGCTAACAACCCCTCCCTGTAAAGAACTTTGTTAAGAAACACTCACATGCGGGATGCTTGCTCTGGAGACAAAACAATCCGGAGGTAAACTACTCCCCCGCTCGAATCTCTGGGGGGGAGTGTTTCTAGGGTAAGCAGACAGCTTGTGAGTGTGGTAATGAACCTTCAGGTTCTGTGAAATGCGGGGAATTTCTTGACTAGCTGCAAACCAGTTAACTTCTCAAGAAGGACTCTGCACCATGCAGTAAGTAAGTAATGGAGTATGGTGTCATATTCTGGGGGAACTCGGTAGAAAGTAAAGGAGTCTTCCAACAGCAAAAAAGAATAATTAGAATTATGACTGGATCAAGTTCTAGGACAATATACAAACCATTATTTCAAAAACTGGAAATACCAATCTTACCCTCTCAATGCATACTTTCCCTGATGAGGTATCAACAAACTTGGAAATTTACAAATTTAATTCTTAAGTTCAATGGCAGAAACATGAGACGTAAAATAAAACGACAAACGCCATCAACCAAACTTACAGTATATCAAAAGGGTGTCTATTATAGCAGGATAAAAATACAAGGAGGTTCAAATATGACCGGGACTGATGTCGCCAGATTTACACACAAACAGTCCCGGTCATATTTGAACCACCTTGTATACAAGAAACTTCTGGACATTATTGCAGAATTAGACTCAAACAAGAAATATATTTAATGCAAATGATAAAGCTTTTTATTCATTAGAAGAATACTTGAATGCCTAATATAGACTCATGATGTGAGGCCTGATTTGATATGATACTTTTTTTACTTAAAAATATTAAATTAATATATCTCCATTTTATGTAACTTAGGAAGACAGCAATAGCATTAATTGTTTATCATTTTTTATGTTAAATCATATATTTTTTGTATACACGTGTACTGAGCGTGTAAAATGACTCATAATCATTATCATTAAAATGTTTAATGATATGTTTCATATCCAGCGCCAATGAGGCTTTTAGGATCGATGAAATGTAATATGTATGTATGTATGTATGTATGTATGTATGTGTGTGTATGTATGTATGTATGTGTGTGTGTATGGATGTATGTATGTATGTATGCTCATATATTACACTCTTAATAACGTATTATTAAAATCAAAGTAGATTAACATCAAGAAGTAAGCGCATGTGCATACATGAGTGAGTGAGTGAGTGTGTGTGTGTGTGTGTGTGTGTGTGTGTGTGTGTGGGGGAATCCAGTAAATACTTACTTACTTACTCCATGTAGCAGAGTCTTTCTTGAAAAGCTAACTGGTTCTCAGCTAGCCAAGAAATTCCCTGCATTTTATGGAACCTGAAGGTTCATTACCGCATTCACAAGTGCCCGCCAATTGTCCCTAACCTAAGCCAGCTCAATCCAGTCTATCCGTCACAACCCACTTCCTGAGATCCAGCGTAAATTACCCTCCCATCTACTCCTGGTTCTTCCAAGTCATCTCTTTCCCTCAAGTTTCCTCACCAAAATCCTGTATATGCCTCTCCTCTTCCCCCATATGTGCTACATGCCCCGCCCATCTCATTCTTCTCGATTTGATAACCTGAACAAGACTGGGTGACTAGTACAGATCATTAAGCTCCTCATTATATAGTTTTCTCCATTCCACTCCAGTAAATGTGAATATCAACCAATCAGCCATGGATCTATTATCTAGTCCAATGTGCTGTATTGTAAGTTAATAAAATATGGGAGTGTTGTGTTTAGATGTTCATAAGAATTTAAAAATGGTTGGTTATAAATGTAAGGCTTCTATTGAACATACAAAAGAAGCACAAGAAAAACTAGCATATATGAGTAAATATAAATTATCTAGACAAAGATTTTGAATTGAAAAATTATGTAAATTAATGATGATGCAAGATGATGGATGTGCAACAAAATTAGCATTTCCCTAAGCTGTCTGTAAATGAGGTTAATTGGTTTTGTAAACTGTGGATTTATAATTTAAATTTTATAATTCATGGGAAAGATCAAAGCAAAGAAACATGTTCATTTACACACAGGCAGACAATCTACCTGGAAGATACTCCAGTGAGGTGTTTCCTATATATCTTCTTCTAGTTCTTGAAGAAAAAGATATAGATGGATTTTCTGGAAAGAACAACCCCTACACAATTCTTGGCGGTGGCTTTATAAATTTAGTAAAAAAAAAATCTCCACTGGTGAATAGCTTTTCCAGTCTTTGGTCACCTGACATAATTAATGTTTGGGTAATGAAGAAAGTATTCAGGATGACTGAAATCATTGAGAACATTGGAAACTACAAATCAAAACACACAAATATGCCATGACAGATGTGAGAGAAAGTTGTGTAGTGCAGGGGAGGGGGATGTGACAGAAGTGATTACCTATCACAGAACAGAACTAACAAAAACAATACACAAATGTGCTGATTTCACTGACAACTGGAATAAAAAATCTTGTACATAAATGTACATTTGAACAGGGAGTTTTGTTACTTGCAAACAGGAATGACAGAGCTGTCACATTTGCCACATAGTAACCCTGCCTTTCATCTCCATAAAGGATCTTCGATTTTTAAATCATTTTCGTTTATGCAATTCTATTATTACAGCCTGCAGTATGCACTTATGTACTGTGTCATAAGCATTTTAAGTAAAACTGAAATTTAATGTCCTTAATTCTACACCAAATACAGCTGCTTACACTACATCCATGACTGCTCAGTGTAACTTGACACAGTGCAGATGTCACGTATATATTCTGGTTGATCACAACAGATAATACAGCACTAATTTACACTAACTGTAAGAAATCTGCATTTCACTGTGCACTGTGAATTAAAATTTGAATCATGAATGAACTAATTAATTAATTAATTGTCAATCAGTGAACACTGGGTTTGAGTCCTCATCAGTCCCGATGCACTTAGGCCTTTAACAGGACCTTTGTGTCTGATAAATCGCATTCTGAGTCATGGGAGCTCTGTCCCTTTAATAAAGTTCACAGAGTGCTCCCAGATTCAGATTTCTAACATTCTTTGGGTCCCAGAAAGAAGGAAACCAGACAATGATGTCTAAGTGTGGCCTGAGCTTCCACTTACATAAAACATGAGATGAGGTTTATTCCTGTTCTTCACACCCTAAACAAAGAACTTTCTATCACCCTCATTAGATGTCCAGTTAAGAGGCATGGATTGCATTCTGTTAGAGGACAATAACCTAGTCTTAGTGATGATGCTGAGGTCCAAGATCAATTCCCCAACCTGCCTCTCAGTGCTAGTAAAACCTTGTCGCAGCATTATGTGCTGTTTAAATAGCCAACCCTTGATCCTCTGCCTAATAATCTGCCTTGCAATTGCAAGGTTTGGCTTTGGTCATACAAATTGGTGAGCAGAACCCTCCCCTGTAAACTCATCGACAATATCATTTCCACTTCATTATCATGAACTCTGAAGGGATAGGCATAGTGCCTGTTCCTAAACCCTCAAGATGAAGCTGGTCCTTCCATAACAAAACCAATGTGGTATGTGTATATATATTGTCAAAACACAAATATATTTATTAGTAGTATATGAGGGTATCTACTACATTAGGCACAACAACATGTTTCGGCCGCCAATGCTGGCCATCTTCAGGTTGTACATGGACTTATCGAGTAGTTATGCAACAGATACAACTCACATGGGGTGTGAAAAAACATAACACACACAACAGTCACATTCCATATGAATGGCCTACAATGCTGGTATAAAACAACGGTTAATTAACAATAATACTATGCAGTAGAATTTCTAAGAACTGTATTGATATTTGTATTGTATGTGATAGACTTAACACAGTGGTACTACTGTTTTTCACTAGAGACACTAGTAAAGTACACATGTTAATTTTAGTACATTATTTCTATTTGTGACATAAACAGAGAAATATGATAAGCAACATTTAATGACACTGTACCTATAATTAGGATAAACAACAATTAATGGCAACTGTACCTATATAATGGGATACAGACCATACCACAATTTCCAAGGTGAAAAGATAAAAGTAGAAGACAGTAGATAGATATAATATCCTAGACTTAGCATATAGATACCATACACAACTAAAGATATAATATAATGTATCCCATTCTAAACATAGCTAGAGATAAGGCATGAATAAACTAATGATAATGTTCCAGACCATGCACCCACCACTGACACAAATGAGATCTCGGTCCCACACAAACCCCTTCCCCACACCTAAAAAAAAACATCCCACATATGTGATAGATATAGCTACTTGATAACTCCATGTATAACCTGAAGATGACCAGCATTAGCGGCCGAAACATGTAGTTGTGCCTAATGCAGTAGATACCCTCATATACTACTAATAAATATAGTTGTGTTTTGACGATATATACACATACCACATTGGTTTTGTTATTCTAATAACACAATGGGGATGACGCACCTCAAAATTGGTTCTTCCATCTTTTCAGGTGTACTAAGTTACTTCTCTCTTTTGATTTATACTACATTGTTTGCTTGGATATCCTGTTTGTGTCCATCCTTTCTAGGTACTGTAGCCACTTCTGTTGATACTGTTGTATTTCCCGAACAATGTTCTACACCTCAGCAGATTGAGTCCTTTCACAGTCTAATTTAGTAATTCCTTACAGGAGTCTTAAAAATCTAATTTATGATACTTCCAGCCTTTGCTCCTCTCTTTTCTTCAGCACCCAGGCTGCACTTCCAAATTTCAAGGCCCCTTTAGCTGTAATATTGTCGATTCTTAATTTTGTTTATTTAGTCATATGTTTCCGAAATGCAGCTTAAACTGCAGAAGTTGGGAGAAGGCGCAGGCAAATGTCCAGTGCCCTTAAACTAGGCCCAATCAGCTAGGGAAGCACACCCCAATAGAAAGGCATGCAAGTCAAGAGGCAGGAAGGTGGCAGCCCCACCACTAGACTTACCCTGCAAAAGGCCAATAGGCTATCAAGGGAACATCTTAAATTACTCGGGAAACCCTCCAAAAGAGGAAATAGACTGATATTCATTTCCACTTAACACCAGAATGTCTGGGGACCCATATGAGTCTCACCGAATAGTTGGTGGAAAGATCATTCAATGTCCATTGGCACAGTCATACCAAAGTGGATGTAGTTGTAACAGCCTGAAGAGCTGTCAGGGCTGCTTGACTATCAGAGCAAATACTGATGTATTTATCTGACCTAGCAGTCTTTCAAATTTCATAGATACAGGCCAAGATAGCAAGTATCTTGGGCTGGAAGACTGTTGTATGTCTTCATAGCAAGATACTGAGCCTCCTACCAAAAGAATGCCACAAGACTTCAGCCCCAATTCTCTCCTGTGTTTTTGACCCATCTGTATGCCAGACAAGTTCTTTAACTACATGACAAGTTCTTTGGTCCACGCCTCTCCAGTTAGCAGAATAACCCCATACAAAATTCTAAGCTGGCCTCATTATATCACTCCCCATACTGAATATATCATCTGATCTTTGAATCTGCATCAACACAATGCTGTGTCTTCCAATGGAGAGAAGGTAGGACCAGCACTCTAGACTCCAGAGTCTGTGCACAACTGATCTTGCCTTGCCTTGAACCACAAGGTCAAGTCAAGGAAGGCCAGTAAATGCATTCATAGCACTCATTGGGGTAGTGCACATGGCCCCTGTTATGCCCAAATAAGCAAATTTTTGGATCCTACTTAGCCTCTTTTGTCATCAGCTGTCTGAGAGCCAACCCACCAGACTAAAGATGCAAAGTTCATGGATAGCCGAATGATAGAGACATACAGCCAATGAAAGAGGGCTTCAGGCCCTATGTTGCACCATAGGAACGTTCTATAGGCCCACAACGAATTCTGAGCCTTGGTTTTCATATGATCCCTCCAGAGCTGCCGAGAGTCCAGAATCACCCTGAGATAGTTGGTTGACTCAGAAGAGTGCGAGGTAAATGCAAAGAAGTGAAGTTCACAGAAACCAGAAGATTCCTTTTCCTTGTAAATACAACCAGGTCCATCTTTTCAGGGTTAACTGACAAGCCAACCTCAACACACCATACTTCAACAGTGTAAATAGTCCTCTGTATGAGCCCTGACAGTGTTCAGGAATTTGTCCACTGCCAACAGGCAGGAATAGTCAGCATAACCCTGAGTACATATACTACCTTCTTTGAGCCTCAAAAACAGATGACAATGAGGCACCACAGGAGAGGTGGGTGACAGCACGCCTCCCTGTGGGCAACCCTAGACACCGCTACCTCCTAGGCGACTCACCGGTAGCTGCTGTGGCCAGGCGGCCCTCCAGGGTAGTTCTAATCCACTGGACAATACTGGAGCTGACCATGTGACTACCCAGAGCAGTACGTTTGGAATCAAAAGGGGTGCAGTTAAAAGCTCGTATGTCCAGGAAAACACCCAGAGCTGAATCCTACAGGTCAAGTGCCTTCTCAACCCAAACCACAAACTGAAGACCCATTTCCACAGATTCTCCAACCTGGTAAACTTGTTGATTGGGATACAATGGTCTAAGACCAGAGCACCATCCACTAGTCTCGCCATGGTCGTAAGTAAGAGTGATGTAAGACTGGTAGATATAGAACGCCTAGGTCCAATAGAGGAATTCCTTCTGGTCTTAGGTATAAACACTACCTTCACCTTGCACCATATGGCTGAATAGTAGCCCACGGCCAGGCAAGCACAAAAAATCCTAAGTAGGTAAGGAAAGATAATCTCTCGTCCCTGTTGCAACAGGGAATATATGGTCCAATTTTGGACTTCTGTACTAGGCAAATGAGTTGACTACCCATTCCACTCTCCTATAAGTGACAACCTCTGCCGCAACCACCTAATCACATCGCTTAGCGTAGCGAGCAGCCAGGGCTGCTGAGAGCAGGTTTGGACCGAGCTGAAAAACATTTTTTGGTTCTCCCAGCAAGAGCGGACCAGCTAAAAATATTTAGACTAAATAAGAGAGTCTGACTTACAGTTGTGGAGTGACTTGGCCTTGGTCTGAAAGGGTTAATTTGTACAATCAACAAATAATAATAGTACCAAAAAATACAAAAACATATGCAACAGTCGCGACCCAGACCCCCTTCCAGAATGTTGGGCTCCAGTAATTTGTAATGGCTTCTTACACATCTCATCAGCACTATGAGCAGCAGCGAAAGCAGTCATCTCCTCAGTCACTACCGAGTCAGAAAAGTGAGTTGCAAGTAGGAGTTGTAAAGTTTCTTCCTTGGATTGCTTTCACAGCCCCAAATGAGCCAGGAAAGATCCAAGCTTGAGTTTCAGGTCCCTTGTAAAAGCTCTATGTAACCTGCCAACACAGGTAAATCATTAATGGAGTTGCAAAAAGTCCTCAATGATTCCTTAGAAGCTTTTACCTCCTTTCTATTTCTGTGCTAAGCCTCTTTACAGGGTTCCCAGCTCTGAGGAGTTCTTTCTTTCAGGGTCTTATTAAAAAGCCCCAACACTTCTTTTCTATGGGCCTCTGAAGTAGATGGCCACTTTGTTGAATGTATGTCTGCTCGCACTACCTGGAGAGAGCAATTTTCCTCTAACACGAAATTCACACCTTTTGGACAAAAATTCTCAGCCCCAATCCAGCCTAGTCTTTCATGTTCATTTATGTGCCCTGTTCCAGCCTGCCCTTCAGATCCTCTTGAAAGGAGTCCCAACTGGTTCTCTGATGGTTTTTGGTAAACAGTCTTCAAAGTTGAACTGCATGTGTCTATGACCTGACAAGGAAGACTCAGAAGAGACTTCTCAGCCTATGATACTTTCCATGAGTCCAAAGGACCCTGTGGTAATATAATGGACCCCTAACCTTCTGTTATTGCAAAAGGTAGAACCATTGCCTTGATTTAGAATTTCCAAATTCAAGGAATTTAGGAATTCTAACAAAGCCACTCATCTGTTATTACAATCCGTGCTAGCTCGCACCATATGTCGAGGGTTGGAGTCGTACCCTATGACTAGATGGAGGTCTTTCTCCTCACAACGTTGCACCAGTTCCTCAAACTCTGTCATTGGGGAAGAGCCTTGGAACCAGAAGTCAGGTAGGTAGGGCACATAACAATGCTCTTTTCTGCTTCATCTTCATTATATTTTACCAAGACTGCTTCAAGGTCCCTACAAGAGAATCCTGGTAGCATCCCACATATTTATGTTCTTAACAGGATAATGCTCTAGGTCTATCTGTTCTGCCTCCAAAGAACAAGGTATATCCTGAAATATTCAAACCCATAATACACGACAGTTCCTGTATTAATGCAATGTCCATTCCTTTAATGACTGCTGTTCTGGAAAGAATCATAGAATCAGCAATAGTATGTTGTAGGTTTGTCAGAATAAATAAAATTGTACACACCATATCACCTATGGGTCCCTCTTCTAAATGCCTCTCTTCCAATTTGGCACCGAGGGAGAATGTCACCTGACCTACGCCATTGAATGGACGCCATTTCATCCTCTCCAGGGATGCAGCAGACCACAAATCGGTACCAAGCACAAGCATACTCCACCACTGAGTTCCTCCTTGCACTCGTACAGTCTCCACTGACCAGTATTGAGTCCCTCCTTCAACCAAACAAGATGCTGAAACAAGCATTCCATGCCCTCCGAAGGGCCTGAAAACCAGGCCGCCACTCTCTTGCAGGGGGCAAAAACCTCCAGCCTACAGCCCTCCCATGCCTTCATTACTGGTACATTGCTCCACAGCCAATCCCGGGTTTCCTTGTCCTGGCATACCACGATGGCAGCCCCCTTGGCCCAGTAGGTACCAATAAGCTTGGGGATGAGTCCACCCTCAGAGAATGCCCTCCCCCCAAGCCCACCAATAGCCCGCTGAATATTTATTAAATTCTCCTTGGAGACTTGGACATCCAGATAGCCATTGCAAACGATGGTCATACTCAAACCCTCCTGAGCAGCCTTGGCATTGCTTACTTGAATAATCTTCTTGGGCCTCTTCACCTGCCAGCTCTCAGGTGTGCTTGTGGAGGATCTCTGGGGCTTACCTTGACCCTGCAGAGGTCTGCTACCTCCCCGAAATTGGAGCCCAGTTTTACTGGGTCCAAGCTCTCGTGGTATGTCACCTCCCTGGTTTTGGAATCCAGATGTGCTACGCCCCTATAGTGTGTGTGTCTGACTGCCTTGAAAATGGAGCCCCAGTTTAGGGGATCCCTGTTGAGGTTGCACCCCGTCAGAGTTCCCAGCTGGAACCTCTGTCAGTCTGGCCTTCCTCGCTTTTTCCTAGCAGCACCACTACAATTTTTTTTCTCATTCTGGACATTCAGGGTGCTGACCCTCTCTTCCAGCACCTCAAGATTCCCCGAACTTTCACTACTTGTGAGCAGGTGTTCCCCCCAATGAGCGGGAGTCACTCTTGTCCCAGTTAAGTCTTGATTCAGCTCGGTTGCCCCTTGTGGAGTCTCCCAACACAGGGGGTCCCTACTGCTAGAGCCCTCCTTAGAATCCATATTGGAGTTCCCACTCAGAGTGCACCTCTCGGGTTTCTGACAAAGCCTAAACCTATTAATCTTGGTCCCATGAGTTTAGGGGGATAAATACAGTCTGCCAAGCACAGCCCCATGCTTAGTAAGGCTACATCACAACTGGGATGTCTCCCGGTATCCCAGAAGGCATCATTAACGACAGGCTAACCCACTGCCATTCATCCCATGGTCATGGCGCATCACACCTAAGTATTGGGGTTTATTTTCTAGGTTTACTCCTTTAGATCCACTGTGTTTTGCAAAAACAGGGTCACCTCACATAGGGTGTGGCTCTTTACCACACATAGATGGTCTTCGGTGGGCAGAGGCTATATATTACGCACCTACCACCCATGGGGAACAAACGGCAGTGTCCGGCCCGAGCCATAGCCATCACACCCTGGCCATGACCCAATCAAGGCATGGGCCCAGCCAAAGTCCCCTTGACCCCAGCTTCATCATACAACAAATTTAAGAATAAAGTTTTTTTTTTGTATAACTTTTATGCAGGGAAGATATTTTCTATGTAATCATGCAATTCATCATCTGAAGATGGAGGCAGTATGGTCTTCTGAAATAGCAACTCTCCAAATGATTACATGGTGACATAACCCAGCAAACCACAATATGAATTTTTGCTAGTGTATTTAAGTTATAAATTTTCACCAGTGCAATTAAGTTACATGTAAATTACATTCCCTTTCTCTCTATACATGTAGTTAACTACTGAGAATAACAGGTTAAGTGTTATACATTCATATGCAACAAAAATTCAGTTTCACAGCTGTAGTTATATGATGATATTTTCTCCAGAAAATTCAAATTGTGTCCTCCTCTCAAGCGAAATAATTAATAAGCACGAACTCTAGGCAGGGGATGTTTTGAAGTGAAGAATCAAACAGGAAAATATGGCAGGTAAGTGAAGTAGCACAAAAAAGCTGTTACACTACATACTTTCTGTGAAAGTGAGTTATTTAATGCCACTGGCAACTGCTGAGATTGCATATGGTTGCTGACAGACAAATGTGCATGGAGCACCAATGGAATGACACTGATGGGAAACCAAAGTAATCAGAAAAAAACCAGTCCCAGTGCCAATTTGTCCACCACAAATCCCACATGGACCCCCTGGAATACAACCTAGACCTCTGAGGTGAGAGGACAGCGATTAATCACTTAACCCATGGGATGGCCCAAGATACCTACTTAAAATAACCACACTTGGGGTTGTGTACATCATCAATTTAATGCATGTCACAGAATTCCCATTTACATTACTTCCTTTGACGAAATGTCATGAAGTACTTGTGTTGACTAACGGTAAAGTTGTTTAAGAGAAAAAATCTCTCATGCCTGCTAGGAATTAAACCTAGGACTGTCCAGTAATAGCCCAGTCATTCTACTATGATATCCCCAATGCACTGACTGACACTTCATAAATATACTTACCAATGTCACCCTACGTCTGAATGTCTTCAGTCCTTTTCATCATCACTGTTCCAGTTAAGCCGATTAGTTTCAGCATATGCTGCACAAAACTTTTCATTTCTCCTATGGCCTACCCACTATCAAGAATAGAGTCTGAATCCCCACAATGGAAGAGATTTTTCTTCTGCAAAACCATACAGACTGGCTCTGGGGCTCACCCTGCTTCCCATTTGATGGGTACCCTGAGGTAAAGCAGCCAGAAGGTGAAGTGGACAACTCACCTCCAACTAGTGCTGAAGTTAAGGATAAGTGCAGTTATACCACTACTACCATTAAATGCCTTCATTGTGTGGACAGGACAACTTTACCTTTTTTTTTAACCCATGCAATTTGTCCATAATCTTACAACAATTAACTCCTTAAAGCTAAGTGGTTACTATATCTACCACCAGGTATACAATTTAAAAATTCTTCCGCACCTGTCCAGACCGGCCCTGGGGCCCACCCAGCCTCCTGTAAAATTGGTACCGGGTCTTTCCTCGGGGTAAAGTGCGGCCGGGGCGTGCTGCTGACCACTCACCCCCTTCTGGTGCCGCGGTCATGGAAGAGTACAGCTATACCTGTACCCACCCTCTGGGCCACACCAGGCCTGTAACGGGATCACTTTACCTTTAC
>Ga0123357_10006067_pt1 | contig 14630 bp, 7 predicted proteins | sample TergutEmb28metaG_FD_89873 | JGI IMG/M metagenome (GOLD analysis project Ga0123357, IMG submission 89873) | Embiratermes neotenicus P4 segment gut microbial communities from Petit-Saut dam, French Guiana - Emb289 P4 | ecosystem: Host-associated > Arthropoda: Insects > Digestive system > Gut ...
AAATTGTGTCTTTTGGATATTTTGAGAAAGAGGAACACAGTTTTGCTGATGACTTCTAAAATTTATAACCACTTTGATCTACCCTGTATTTTCGTATTTCCCTTCTGAGTTCCCTGGCTTTATTCCCCGTGCATCTGTCCAATAAAGCCCAAAAGGCGGGACTGTGATTCATCTGGACGGTGTGGCAAAGTTCGTGCAACAGAACGTATTCAATTAAATGTTCGGGTAGCAGCATTAAATATAAGGATAAATTGATTGATTTTTTAGTTGAGCAGGAACCCCAGCGGCTCCTGCTCTTTCTTATTGTTACGCCTGAATATTGAAAACCGTGCAGCCGCGCTAATTTCGCTAACTGGGCGGGTAAAACGGATTGCGCTCTTCGTCGCAATGCAGTTTCATCTATTTCCGGCGAAGGGCGACTTGTTTGAACCGCTTGCTTTTGTATTTTTTCAATCAGTTTTTGCCTGTTTTCCAAAAGAAATTCTTTTGCCCGGGAGTAACTTCCATAGACAGGAATGGTTACTTTCACTTTTCCATTCTGTAGCCGGATGATGTAGCTTTTTGCTTTCGCATTCCTACGAAATACGAATTCGCCCAATTGCGGGTCGTTAATAATTTTTATGTTGTTCACTATTTTGGAATTATGTAAATTTCATTATTTTCAACCATGCTAAGCTGCGACAAAAATAGTGAAATTTTCAATAACTCTGCAACATCATTCAGGAAGAAGAGTTGAGGGCGATGATGTCTTGATAAAAATCAAATAATCAAAATCATCGGTTCGTTCGGTTGGCTCAGCAAATATTCCAGCGTATCAGGGTATACTTGGGCAGCTTTATATGAAAAAGATTAAAAAACTTACATTAGACAAAGAAGTCGTTTCCATACTTGGTGGAAATGATATGAATCTGGTAAAAGGTGGACTTTCTTTTCTTTTTTTCACTTGTGATAATGCTACTAAAAAAATAATTATTACCTTTGTTCATTCTTAACGTGTAAACAATGAAGTATCTGCTTATATCGTTTTCACTGTTACTTACCTTCCAGGTATTAGGGCAAGATTCAGGCACAGAGAGTAGCAAGTTAACTCCCTTTATTCAGTCGCTTTATTACTTTTCAAAAAAAATTCCCCAGGAAAAAGTGTATTTACATTTCGACAATACCAATTATTATCAAGGCGACAATATCTGGTTCAAATGCTACGTTACATCGGGACAGAATCAACTGAGCCAATTGAGCAAAACCTTGTATGTCGAACTGTTGAATCCTGGAGGGGAACTCATTGACAAACGGATATTGCCAATCGAAAATGGACAGTGCCATGGCGATTTCACATTGAATCATCTACCTTTTTATTCCGGCTTTTACGAAGTGCGCGCCTATACGAAATACATGCTGAATTTTGGTGAAGATGTTATTTTTTCGAGACTGCTGCCTGTTTTCAATAAACCGAAAAAAGAAGGCGACTATGAAGAGAAAGCGATGTTGAAATACGGCAATAATAGTCAGTTTGGAAATTATCCTATGGAAAGAAAAAAACCGGAAAAGGGAAAGAGCGTCAATGTTCGCTTTTTTCCTGAAGGAGGTAATCTGATTCAAGGCATTGTTTCGCGGGTCGCTTTTGAGGCAACGGATGAAATTGGCAATCCAATTGATATTACGGGCGTCGTTTTGGACGAAAAAAATCAAGAACTATGCCGTTTCGCCAGCTACTACGAAGGAAGAGGCTTATTTGCCTATACGCCAAGTTCAGGCAGACAAAAAGCGGAAGTGAGCTATTCAGGTAAAAAATATCAGTTTGATTTGCCTGCCGCTCTACCCAAAGGAATATACATGGAAACGGATAATCTGTCGTATCCCGACAGCATTGGAATTACTTTGCGTAAAAGTGAACTGATTCCTGCCGGAATGCTGGGTTTGGTAGTTTTAAACGGCGGTATGTATCAAAGCTATCGTTTTGTCTATATCAAAGATAACGAAATAAGATTCAAAATAGATAAAACAAAATTACCTTCAGGAGTTTCCCAAATCGTTTTGTTTAATAATAAAGGAGATATTCTTTGCGACCGGCTGGTATTTACAGGGAAGAATGATTTTTTGAATATGAGAGTGAAAACCGATAGACCGGCCTATAAGCCTTATGAATCAATTAATATGGAGATATCTGTGGCAGACAGGCAGGCGAAACCGGTTCATACAACTTTTTCTTTGTCGGTGCGGGATGGCGCAAACGAAGTTGAATATCAGCAGAATATTTTGACAAACCTGCTGTTAATGTCTGAGATTAAAGGTTATGTCCGTAATCCTTCTTATTATTTTGATTCGGACGATACTGTACACCGTACAGCGCTCGACCTGCTGTTGATGGTGCAGGGCTGGCGGCGTTATTCATGGAAACAGATGGCAGGAATAGATTCTCTTGACCTGAAGTATCTTCCGGAACAAGGGATAGAGACCACCGGCAAAGTTGTTTCTTTTGTCAGGCAAATATCCAAGCCAAACGTTGATCTTTCTTTACTCCTGCTTCAAAAGATGGAAGAAAACGAGCCTGTCGCTAAAATTGTTGGTTCATCGGTAACAGACGGTCTAGGACGCTTCTCTTTTGCATCGGATGTACATGGAAGGTGGAATATGACATTGACTGCAACAGAAAAAGGACAGAAAAAAGACTACCGGATTCTCTTGGATCGGGTTTTCAGCCCTGAACCTAAAAGGTACCGGTATTCAGATTTACAAATAAGTATCGTAGGAAAAATTACAGAGTACAGGAACGACGAAAAAATACCCGACAATCTTTTTGTTACATTCAGGGATTCATTATTTAAGATTAAGAAAATTCAAAACATACCTGAAGTAGTGATTAATGAAAAAGAAAATACCAAAGAGCAAGACATTCGTCGTAACCGTTCGACATCTATAGCTTACTATGATGTCCCTTTAGAATGTGATAATTTCTATGATAGAGGTGAATATGTAGGAGACGATCTAGTCCTGTTTCTAAAAAATGTGAATAAAGATTTTTTATTCAAACGAAATATGCAATATGACATGTTATTTTACAAGCAAAAGTGGGTGCTTTATATAGTTGATTACCAGCCTGTTTTAATTCCTGATGTATATTACGATCTTAAGAGAATCAAGTTGTCTACTGTCAAATCAATATATGTTAATGAAAGTCAGCCTATTATTGCTCGATATATAACTTCACACCTTAATTCACCATCGATATTAGCTGAGAATTTTGGTTGTGTTGTATTCATAGAAACCTTTCCTAAAGGAGAGATTACTCAAGAAGGCGCTAAAGGAGTACGAAAAACCTGGTTGGAGGGATATAGCAATGCAAAAGAATTTTACAGTCCGAATTATTCGGTGTTACTGCCGGAACCCGACTACCGCCGCACTTTATACTGGAATCCGGATGTAACTACCGACTCGTCGGGCATTGCAAAAATACAGTTCTATAATAACAGCAGTTGTAAAAAATTAAGTATCAGTGCAGAAACAGTGACGCAGGAAGGAAAAATCGGAGTAAATTAAGGGATCTCCAACAAATTTTGTTTTCATGATCAAGTAATTTATTAGCAAATGTAACGCTTTTTTTTGAAAACAGGGATGCGAGATTGTCAATTGTTATTTTCAATAACTCCTCAACTGCGTCCTGACGATTTGTCCCCATTGTTTCAGATCGCTGTCCTTCCATCCGCTGACGGGAGAAGAAGTATTCTGAATCATTGAACAGGATTCAGCTTTATCGGCAATCGACCACGCATCCCAACTGATGTGATTATCATCCATCCACTGAACCCATGCTTGCCACTCCGTCAGGTTTATTGCGCCGTCGCCGGAGGCGTCCATTCCTCCACATTCGGAAACAAATAGCGGTAATCCTTTTTGCAATGCAGCGGTAGCAACGGTACGCAACGACTGCTGATGGGTGCCGGCATAAAAATGAAGCGTGTACATGATGTTGCCATAATCTGTTATCGGATCGGCAGCAGGCAAATTAACATTTTGATCCCATGAAGGAGAACCTACCAAGATGATATTTTTCGAGTCAATAGCGCGAATGGTTCCTATCACAGACTCGGAATAGCTTTTTACTGCAGTCCAGGAAACCGTATTATCCGGCTCGTTGAATATTTCGTAAATGATATTCGGATAACTTTTGTATTTTTCGGCTACCGTTTGAAAGAATCCCTTGGCGTCATCTAAAAGGATACTGCCGGCGTGCCAATCCACAATCACATACATATCGTCTTTGATAGCGGCATCTACAACTGTATATAAGCAATTCAGCGAAGATGCAGGGCTGGCGATATAACAATTCCCGTCCGCATTTGCGCCTATGGCTGCTCTCACATAATCGCATTTCCAGTCTGTTTTCAGCCAGGTTACGGTAGTTTCATTATAAAAACGGGGCCACCAGTTGTGCCATCCAAAACTAACGCCGTGCAACACCAGTGTTTTGCCATCCTTATTGACAAGAGACGTACCCTGTACCGAAAGAAATCCGTTTTGACTGACGGAACCTCCGATTACAGGACCTACCGCTGTCTTGAAATGCAGTGTAAAAGCAACAGGGTTGAGATTATTTGAACCATCTTTTATTGCTCCTTTATCAATTATTAATGTATAATCGGTTTCGCTCTTCAATGAAGCGAGTTGTACTTTCAAGTTCGTATCATAAGCCCAGGCATTTGGAACGGCGACTTCGTTTAAAGTTATTTTTGCTACATCGGCGATAGCGATATCTGAATTAAAAACAAAATTTATGTAGCCTGTAGTAACGCCGACGACGGAGTTTTCTGCTATATCAGTGGATACTAATTGAATATTGGCTCCATCATTATTTTTTGCACAGAATTGAAAGAAACTTATTCCTAAGCAGAAAGTTATTAATAATGTGTTTTGTAATGATCGTTTCATATATATTTATTGATATAAAAAATCAAGACCCTGAGCCTGTTTGGCTCAGGGTCTTGATTATAAATTGATTTTATTGTACGGATATTCTCGTAAGAGTACAATTATAACCGCCTACAATAATACCGCCGTTAAGCATAGCATCATAAATAACTTGGTTGATCACAATTTCTTTTGTTGTGCCAACATCACCGGATCCTACGCCTACTACCGCTCCATTGTTACTGCCTAAGTCATTCCAATTACTGTCTTTCAGAAGGAACTGAGCCCAACCGCTGCTCATATCAACGCCGCCAACTGTTACTAACAGGGATTGCCCCAATTTAACATTATTAGCGAACAACTGTTTTGAAGCTGCATCCGTCAATTGCAGATAAGTTCCCCAATTGGTATCGAAAGTTATACTGCCTGTCCAAATCACCGTTTCTGTCACATCGCCGGTAAAAGTCAGTACATCTGTTGATACAGCAGGAACTCCTGCAGCCGAAACTACTTGCACAGGTCCCTTTTGCGCATCTTGAGGCACTGATACGACTATTTGCGTAGCCGATTGACTGACAAACGAACTGATTGGGTCGGCAACGCCGTTTATTATCACGCCGGTAACCAAATCGAGATTAGTACCCGTAATAGTCAGATCATCTCCACGAGTAATCGGATTAGGCGAAATCGCCGTAATAGCCGGTAAAACAACATTCAGTGATGTTGAAGAAACCACAGGAAGCATCGAATACGGAATTATGGTTATAGGACCGGGCGCCGTATTGGCAGGCGGCGCTATTACAATCCTCGTAGGCGTTTGACTGACAAATGTTTTGATGGTGTCCATTCCGGGACCTTTCAATAAAACGCCTGTAACCAAATCCAGATCCGTACCGTTAATGGTTAATTGATCTTTCCCTCCGGCAATCGGATTGGGCGAAAAATCTGTAATAGCAGGCAAGATAACCGGAAAGTCCGTCATTGTAATAGCCAGCGGTTTTGTTCCTGCGGTGTTAACAACTAATGGACCTCTTTGAGCATTCAATGGAACGGTAACAACGATTTGAGTAGGGGCTTGACTGACAAAGAATGTATCGGTTACAGTAATATTACCCGAGTTATTAAAAAAGACAACGCTTGTCGCCCAATCCAGGTGCGTTCCTGTGATGGTGATATTAGTACCCGGCTTTGCCGGAAGCGGAGTAACATCGGAAAACATAGCAGGAACAAGGAAATCAATCATTGTCAAAGAAGTAACGCTTGTGCCGTTGGCATTGCGCAACGTGACATAACCGCGCTTGGCATTCGGTGGGGCTATAACTTTGATTAACGTTGATGTCTGTGTTACAAATTGAGATTTGGGAACACTGTCGCCTGTAAACACAATCATCTGCACTTGATCCAGACCATTTCCTATAAAACTGATCGTATCGCCAAATTGCGCCCCTGTAGGACCAAAGCTGAGTAATTCGTCGCCTGAACCTGCCGGATTATCATTTTTGTCGCAGGAAGAAAATAATCCGATACCTGTCGTCAGGCACGCAAGAAGGAAAAAGGATATACTAAATTTTATTTTTTTCATATTATTCATTTTTAATATTATTATGAATTAATCCTTATTAATTACCGTAGCTACTCCCAAATAGGTTTTTAGGAACAACGCGGAAATTATCAAACGACATATCGCAGTCGAGTGCGGTACCATCAGCCCAAACAAACCCGCAGAAATATCCGTTCGCTTGAACGCTTGGAAAGGTAGTACCTTCAGCTGTAGCAATATCTTCAAAAGGAATGGTAACTGTATGCCAAGCGCCTTTGGAATCAAAATAGGGCTTAACCTTCGCTTCCGATCCCCAGTCATAATATGGTCCAGCGCTTTGTTGTGACATACTGGTTATCCATATCTTTAGTCCGCCGCCATTAAATGGTTTTGTTGTGCAGCATTCAAATTTTAAGTAATACATTTCAGGGTGGAGGATTGCTTCATCAGGGATACCTTTAAGAGGTGTGCTCCAGTTGACAGTTAATTGGTTCCACCAGGTTTGCCCTGTAGAAATATGCCGTAAGTAGTTTCCGTTAATACTTGGAGGATCTCCGGGTGCCGGAGCTGAAATAATCGTACCGACGCTTCCTAAACCGAAGTCCGTATCTTGGTCAAAACCTCGGAAAATATTCCGGTTGTCGCGGAACCAGAAGTCCGACATTGTCGCACCAAAGCTATTAGTAATGATAATTTGTCCGGGTTGTGCGCCTTCCGGCACTTTTACCTTGAGAGTGGTATAAGGAAAATTAAGATCCTTGTCATTTACCGTTATATCGCCATCTTCGCTTGATGCCGACACACCGCCGGCAAAAGTAACCGTCATGGGTAAATAGAGATAATTTCCGTGAATTACGGCAGTATCTCCATCAAGGACATATTCGCTATCCATGCCATTGGGCTTTAATCCGTTTACGCCATCAATCACCGGTTTACTGATTGTAACCGAAAAATCATACAACAACGAATCTCCATTGGCAAAAATCAGTTTCATTTTGTTATTTACTTCCAGCGGCACCAGCGTCGGCACGGTGACTATAATAGAAGTATTGCTGATATAGGTTGCCGACAATGCCGCCCGTTGATCATTAAACCATATTTGTCTCGTATCCTGCAAATTTCCACCGACAATAGCGATCATTTGTCCTTGAGCTGCCGCTACCAAAAGTGAATCCTTTGATGCAGGGTTTGTTACACGAACGTATAAAATATAAGGATTTCCACTACTGCTGCTGCTATCGTCATTGCAAGAAGTGAACCACCCGGATACGGCGGCAAGCAGCGCTATCAGTAGAATAGAATTGAGTTTTAAAATATTCTTAATCATAATCATAAACTTTTATATAATTAATAAATTATCCATGTCTATAAGTTATTCATTTCCAAAATCATAAGGTTGCGGATCTTGCGATAAATACGGATTTTGAAGTACGTCGCTTTCCGGATAAGGCAAGAAAATATTCGTCGGACTTATTACGATACGAGCATGCGTATTACCCTGGTAATCCGTATAATTATTCATATCGTAAACAAAACCGTCAGCCACGCTCTTGTACATTGTATTATTATTATCAGCCAGACGGAGACCGTCGCTCCAAACTTGTATTCCTACTTGTTTGGAAGGATCGTCCGGATTTGTTACTAACACCTGCGAACCGTCTTCTAAATATTGCCATCCATATATCCAATAACGGATCGTACCGTCGGGGTTATATTTGACGCCGCCATCACGTATTTCATAGCCGCGGTTCTGCTTGTTATTAAAATAATCCATCATATAGTCGGGTTTCCAGCGATACCAGGTTAGCATATCATACCAATTACTGTATTCCATGCAAAACTCGATGCGCCGTTCGCGAATAATATCTTCAAAGGTTATTTGTTGGCGGGGAGCTACTCCGGCTCTCGCACGAACCGTGTTGAAAGCTTCCAGCCCTCTGCCGCTGCTCAGCACGGCGTCGTTTCCCAATGAAGCTTCGGCAAGCAATAGATATACGTCTGCAAGGCGGAGCATATAGGTGCTAAGAGGCGAAGCCATCTGCCCCAGGAAACCGCTGCAATCTTCTTTGAACCCCACAACGTATTTTTTACATTGCATCCATGTGTGGTTATAGGTAAAACCGCCGTGCGCCGAGTGTATGTAACTGTAATAACTATTGGGCAGGAAAAAAGTAGCTTTCATACGAACCGTATCGGTGGGGTCCTGATTGTAAAGGTCAATCATATCCGGCGAAGTTTGCAAATTATTTCCCCAGGCATTTACATCGGTGACCTCACCCCATGCAATATCGGAAAATAAAGCGTTCACCGTACCATAAACGTTGGCGACAGGGTCGCCCCACATCAGAGCGAACAGTAATTCGGGATTCGTGTTCGGACCGCCCGGAGTGTAACCGTTGTATTGGTATTTAAACAAATCTTCATAATTCGGCATTAAACTGGCGCCGCTGTTATCTATCACATCCTCGCATAAACTGACGCATTCAGCCAGTTCTCCCGCGTCGCGTGTAGGAACGCCCCAGCCCGAATCGGCAAGCAATACCTTCGCCAACATACCTTCGGCGGAATATTTGGAAACGCGTCCGTTTATCATATTATCGGGAAGCAATAAAACCGCCTGACGCAAGTCGCGAATGATAAATTTCAATACGTCTTTTTCGGGATTCAACGGACGTTTCGGCACGCCTACAACATCATCGTTGTTTTCATAAAGAATAACCGGTCCCCAAATGCGCAACAGATAAAAATAAGCCGCTCCTCGCATAAAGTATGCTTCGCCAATCGCTTTATTCTTGGCTGAATCGGTAACCGCCGTCGTTGAATAAGCCTTAATATCGTGTATTATCTGATTAGACATGGTTACTACGGTATAGAGCGACGACCATGCATTTTGCACTTCAGCGCTCAAAGCCGTTGTTTGAAACCGGTTGAACTCAGCGCTCAGATAGGGGTTCCATCCGTCGTTTGCACGGAGACTGCCCATACCGATAATAGCGCGTGCGTTGTAGTTGAACCAAGCCCTGTTATAGAGCGGCGCGCCGACTTTGTCTATTGCTTCATTGGAAGAATAAAAACTTTCAGCCGTGTAATTACCGTCAGGCACCTTTTGTAGAAAACTTTCGGAGCAACCGGATGCAAACAGCAAGAAAGCCGACAAATAGAAAAATGATATTTTTATTGATTTCATATTCATAATTATTAAAAATTAATCCTCAAACCCAATGTATAAATGCGTTGCTGCGGATAACGCCCGTTGTCTATTCCCATCAGGGTAACATTTTGTCCCTGGGCTCCAACTTCAGGGTCATAGCCGCTGTAATGACTGAATGTCAATAAATTTTGAGCATTTACATATACCTGCAACCGGTCGATACCCGCTCTATTCATCCAGAGCTTAGGTAACGAATAAGACAAGGAAAGCGATTTCAGCCGGATATAGGAACCGTCTTCGATGAAACGCGAGCTGATACGGTTGTTGTCGTTCATGTTCGTACCGGCGGTCGTGATGTGTTGCACGGTTGCCGTTGCCGCATTGGTTATATATACGTTCGATATGTCGGTAGCGCTTCCGTTGGGGTCTATTAAACCGATGCGTGCAAAATTGGCTACTGTTTTCAAGTGATTTCCCCACGAGTTCGGGTCGGAATTGGATTGGGCGACGAGGTTATAGATATCATTTCCAACGCTTCCATTAAAGAAGAAACTCAATTCAAAATCCTTATAGGTGAAAGCATTATTGATACCGAAAGTATATTTGGGATTCGGATTTCCGAGTACTTTCCGGTCGTTCGCATCAATGACGCCGTCTCCGTTTACGTCTTCATAGATATAGTCGCCTACCCATATACTGTTTGCGGCAATCGGATACATATTATTGGTGAGTACGGGGTCCTTTCCGTTCGGATCAAGCGGACGGGGTACCGCCACCGTGTTGCCGTTTTTATCTTTGGTATAAAAATCGCTTTCCTTTGTAAACATACCAATTACGTTGTAGGCATAAAACATCCCTACCGGTTGACCGATTTGAGATACTGTATATACATTACCATTAACGCGTCCGAACAATTGAGAATCGCTTGTATATAATTTGGTTATTTTATTGCGGTTGAACGACAAGGTGATGTTCGTATTCCATGAGAAAGTTTTATTGTCGATATTGACCGTATTCAGCGTAAATTCTATCCCCTTATTATTCATAGCGCCGACATTCACCCAAGGCGCCGACATGCTGTATCCTGCAGGATCGACAACGTAGGTAGGCAAACTTGCCGGCATCATCAAATTATTGGTATTCTTATAATATGCTTCAGCGATGAATTCGATACGATTCTTCAATACATTCAAATCCAGCCCCAGGTTATAAGCCGAAGTTTGTTCCCATTGCAACTTTGGATTGCCGAAGTTGCCGGGATAATACCCGGTTCCCCATGCCGTATTTGTATTCCCCATGGTTGTGCCGTAGGCATAATTACCGGCGCTCTGATTTCCAACAATCCCCCAACCCAAACGCAATTTCAGATTATCCATCCACGTTACGTTTTTCATAAAGGCTTCGTTGTTGATACGCCAAGCTAAGCTTAATGAAGGGGCGGTATTCCATCGGTTGTCGGGTCCAAGTTTAGACGATCCGTCTCGTCGTATCGTGGCTGTGAGCATATAACGATCGGCAAAATTATAAAAGAGCCTCCCAAGCCATGATTCCATTGCCGAACTGTTTCCGCCATTACTGTTTGTCGCAGTCGATGCATCTCCCACGTCCAAAGCGTGTATTTCATTGGAAATATATCCTTTGCGAGACCCGCTCAAACTTTCATAACTGTCGTTTGTCGCTTCATGCCCGGCCATAATTGTAAAATGATGTTTCTTAGCTAATTCAAAATCGTAATTTGCATACGTTTTGAACGTTGCGCTACTATACTTGCTGCTTCCACGCGTGGACTGTGATTCCACTACAACGGTACCATAAGTATAATAAGGCTGGTAGGCATAGTTATTTCCGTAATTTTGGTTGCCGCCATATTCAATCCTTATATCTAATCCTTTGATCGGCTTAATATCGGCATAAGCATTATAATTGAAATTCGACCCCGTATTGTATCTTTCCCTCTGTTGAGCTTCGTACAAGGGATTGGAAAAATAGGTATTGAATTGGTCGGTTTGTACAAATCCGTAAGTGCCGTCCAAATTGTAGGGAGGTACATCGGGACGTTGAGAAAGCGCAGTTCTGATAAGTCCTGCATCGTCAAGCGTAGTTACCTGTTTGGTATTTGAATACGAAGCGTTTACGCCAGCAGACAACCACTTGGTAATGTCCGTATCAAAGTTGACGCGGAAAGTAGCCCTGCGAAGACCGGACGCTATGGCAATACCATCCTGGTTGAGAAAACCGCCGGACAGCATATACCTTGCATCCTTTGTTCCGCCGGAAATAGATACATGGTGATCATTCATCAAAGCCGTACGAAAAAGTTGGCCCTGCCAGTTGGGACCATTGCCCAGCAATGATTTATCCAAAAAGGCTTCATTAGTGCCCCATCCCAGGACGGAAGCGCGAACATTGTAATAGTCGGCATAGTCTTGCAGGTCCATTACGGGTACCTGTTTCGGGATCTGCTGCCAACCGACATAGCCGTCATAGGAGATTTTCGGCTTGCTTATTTCTCCACGTTTGGTGGTGATCAATACCACGCCATTCGAAGCGCGGGAACCATAAATAGCGCTAGCAGAAGCATCTTTCAACACTTCTACCGAAGTAATATCAGCAGGACTGATAGAACTGAGCACGCTCAAGTTGCTACTTGTCTGTCCGGATATTGCCACGCCGTCAATTACGTACAGCGGTTCATTTCCATTCATGGAGTTGATGCCTCGGATAGCGACTGAGATGCCGCCGCCGGGCTGTCCCGAGTTTTGCATTACCTGTACGCCGGCCATACGTCCCTGCATCGCCTGTTCGATGGAGGTATTGACGCCAGCCTTAATTGCTTTCTCCCCAATAGAAGAAATGGCGCCTGTCAGGTCGCTTCTTTTCATGGTTCCATAACCAATAACGACTACTTCAGACAAGGCTTTCGTGTCTTGCGTAAGCTTTGCGTCAATCGTGGTTTTTCCTTGAACAGAAATGGATTGAGTCACATAACCCAGGTAAGAAAATTGTAATACAGCGCCTGAACCGCTTGGCAACGAGATACTGTAATTTCCATCGGCGTCGGTCGCTGTCCCTATCGCAGAAGATCCTTTGAGTATAATGGTAACTCCGGGCAAAACTTCACCCGTAGCAGCATCAGTTACCGTACCCTTCACATTGATCGCATTTTGAGCGTATAGTCCCCCATACCCCATTAGAATAGAAACGAATAACAAAAAAAGTTTTTGATAATTCTTCATGTGTTAAATAATTAGTGATTTATATCTATTTTTTTCTCTTCAATTCAAAAAAAAATACCGCGTCAAAGGTATTTAGTATTTATTGCAAAAACAAATACAATTTTAACTAATAACAATACTTTTTGGACAAAATGATAAGAATTTTTAACAATTAATTACCGTTTTTCTTCATTTGTGCAGAGCAGTTGATGTCCGCAAAGTTCAATGTTTTCTCCTTGAATTTCCGGTAAGCCTCCGATTCGGGATGCAGTGGAATATGATTCAACGCTTGTTGGATTCTTTCAAATTCATGCGCTTTTTTCAAAGTTTCATCATCAAACCAGGCTGTCGTGAATTTTTCCCAAATATAATCAATTGTTTGGGAAGAAGGGTGAAACATATCTTCCGAGTAAAAACGGTAATCCCGCAACTCATCCAATACGATTTCATACGCAGGAAAATAAAAACAGCGGGAATGATTCCTGAGTAATTCGTCGACAGACAACAGCAGAATAGATTTACTCAACTGATTTTCATGAGCGCCATCCTTCCAATGCCGGATAGGACTCACCGTAAATAAAATCCGTAGTGAAGAGTTAAAAAGTTGCAGGCGGACAATCAAATTGTTCCATTCCCTCACAATTTCATCAATTGCCAAGCGTTTATATGAAAAGATCCGGGCAGGTAATTTATGACAATTGGAAACGACGGCGCCTGTTGACTGTAAACGGTAAACGAAAGCCGTTCCGAAAGTGATAACAAGTAAACCTGCCGTCCGGAGAAAATTCAACGACTGTTCCATACGGGCGTTGATTTTTGTCAGGACTTCGTCGGGGTCGATTCCTGAAAAACGGCTATGATGCGAAAAGCTATGATAAATGTCATTATCTTTAAAAAGTTCGTCGACAGCGTAGGGACGATTGTCCAGCAACCGGTTCAGATTCTGCGACAGGGAAAAAGGATTGTATGCAATTCCAAAAGGATTGAGGTCGATCGAAAAGCCGGCATTCAAAAATTTTGCAGCCATATTTTCCGCAAAACAGGAGCCTTGCATCGCTATTTTGCAATCGTGGGAAATCTTGAAATCGCAGGGCAAAACAGGTATTTCCGTTCTAAAATTCATAATTCATAATTCATAATTATTTTATGACAAAATTATAAAAATCTACGTGAATTTTATAACTTTGCAGCGCTTATTTTAATTTATGGATCCTTTGTCGGACGTTCAATTATTGAAACAGATAGATTCTCCGGATGATCTTCGCCGATTACAGCCGGAACAGTTAGAGCAGGTATGCCGCGAACTGCGCCAATATATTATTGAAGTATTATCTGATAATCCGGGACATTTTGCATCCAGTCTGGGAACTGTTGAATTGACTGTCGCTCTGCATTATGCCTTTAATACCCCCTACGACCGGATTGTTTGGGATGTCGGGCATCAAGCCTACGGGCATAAAATCCTGACAGGAAGAAGGGATGAGTTTCATACGCTTCGCAAACTGGGAGGCATCAGCGGATTTCCGAATCCGAAAGAAAGCGAATACGACACTTTTATTGCCGGTCATGCTTCCAATTCGATCTCGGCGGCGCTGGGAATTGCCGTCGCTTCCAATCTGAAAAATGAAAAAAACCGGAAAGTCGTTGCTGTCATCGGCGACGGATCGATGACAGGCGGTCTTGCCTTTGAAGGATTGAACAATGTTTCCATCGATCCGAATGATTTACTTATTATATTGAACGACAACAATATGTCGATCGATAAATCGGTAGGGGGAATGAACGAATACTTAGTGAATATCACTACATCAAAAATGTA
>Ga0123357_10006069_pt1 | contig 14629 bp, 7 predicted proteins | sample TergutEmb28metaG_FD_89873 | JGI IMG/M metagenome (GOLD analysis project Ga0123357, IMG submission 89873) | Embiratermes neotenicus P4 segment gut microbial communities from Petit-Saut dam, French Guiana - Emb289 P4 | ecosystem: Host-associated > Arthropoda: Insects > Digestive system > Gut ...
CGCCATTGAAACCATCACCGCTGACATGCTACAGACAGTTTGGAACGAACTCGATTATCGTGTTGATGTTTGTAGAATCACAAAGGGTGCACATATAGAGCACCTGTAAGGTATGTAACAAAACCTTGGAGTGTTGTTCTGTTAAATAAAAACAAACATATACTCTTATCTCAAGTGTATTGTGAATGACAAGTTGTTAAAACCCCGACAATCATTTCGAATAACCATGTATAAAGTGTTGGTTCTTATTAAATAATCATATCACAATGCACGTTTCAAAAAATATAAAGTTCTCCAGTAAGCTTTATGTCACAGAAATAAGTAAGAATGTTTCACAAGTCTTTGTAAATGGATAATTGCAAACGCTTATTTAGCGCTAGGATTATAAATGTTACATCTATCTGAGGTGAGTTCCGAGTGGGTAATACAAGGATAAAAATTTGATTATTACCGGTTCAGTATAGTATTTAATCATGGGCTTCAGTACTGGAGGTGTTAAATCTTCCACTGTTGTTACCACAGTGTCAGTCGACCTGCATTCCGGTATTTACGTAAGGGCTTGAATAACCTGCCAGTATAAAATAAATTGATGGTGCCTTCCATTTGTTGTCCGTGCAGACGGACGACATGTGTATGTGTCTATATAGTATTTGCTTATGTAAGTGCTATGTCAAGAGTGGGCTCTACATAAGTGTGTTTGTGTGTGTATAAGGGAAGGGTTCGCGTCAACGTGAAAAATGTTCCAAGCAGACAAACAAATGAAGTTAGACTACAGCACCAAGACTGTAGAACAATTAATAACACATCCTATAATTAACGAACTTACGTCACAGGAAGTGCTGACGGTTACTGACGTTTTGGTACTGACGTCACAACTGAAATCTAAGATTCGCGCCCTTCAGTGGAATATTTGTGAATGAGCTATAGAATTTGGTTCCTCTGCTATTTCGTCCTACCCATTCCTTCATATGTATGAATGAGTAAAACTTATTTTCTAAAAATATGTTCTGAAAACATTCCATGTATCTGATAACACAAGACATGTAAAGGTGGAAGAAATATGGTTACATTGAAGGAATTAATTAATTTTAATACATAACATTCAAATCCTTCCCTTTTACATGTAAGTGGGCGCAGAAGTGCGTGGAACAAAACAGGATTGGTACTTTCATAGAGATTTAATAATATAACAGATTTTGATAACTGATACAAACAAATCGCAAAATTTCTTTAAATCGATTTTGAAATAGAGTATTAAAAATGCCTAGTATTATTAAATTTTAACAAACGTTTCTTACGAAACAACTATAATCATTCTGTTACTTAAATTCTTGTGTTTGTTCCCGCCATATTACCTAATGTAAAGCAGGAATATTCTGAACACTGAAATTTTGCTGTCTCCTTTTCTAACCTACACGATAGCATTCCCTTTAACAAAGTCTTTCAGTGCGGCCTTTTTTAAATGCATTTATTATTTACGTTCTACTCCATAGTTGGATAAGATAATTATCAACGAGTTCTTGTAATGAACCCGCCTTGCATATAAAGAACTAAATCATCAGTTACAAAGAATGTGTGTTCACGTGTACTGTACACAGTAAGATTGCCTTAATGTATAAGTTTATCTGTGTCGGTCTCAGTGACCGCGCGGTCTAGGTCTGCGGCCGCTTGCCTGCTGAGATTGTGGGTTCGAATCCCGCCGAGGGCATGAATATCTGTCTCTTGTGATTGTTGTGTGTTGTCAGGTAGAGGTCTCTGCGACGAGCTGATCATTCATCCAGAGAAGTCCTACCGACTTTGGTGCGTTGTTGTGTGTGATCTAGAGACCTCGTGAATGTGGAGGCCCTGACCCAATGGGGGGAATGTTGCGCCAAAAAATAATATGTTTATCTGTAACTTATATGGATGGCGGGCACTTGTGAATACGATGATGAACTTTCGGGTTCCATAAAGTGCGGGGAATGTCTTGACTAGCTGCAGAACCAGTTAGCTACTCAAGAAGGACTCTGCTCCATGGAGTAAGTAAGTAATTTTTATGGATGCAAAACTTACCAAAATGGTAAAGTTACAATAGTTCCTACACACCCCAAAGAGGAATACAGAGAGAATATTTGCGACGGCTTCAATCATTCGGTTTTTAAGGTACCGAATGATGGAATGGCAGTGGATTATAAGTCGGAAAAATGAAGAGAAGAACTATTGCGACCTAATATAAGATAGTCATCCCGAAATTTGCCAGAAAGGGTAGAGAGAAACTACGAAAAAATTGTCAGTATGGTCAGTGTTCTGTGCGAGATTCGAAAGGGGCACATTCCGATCACAAACTTTACAGCTTGCACCAAACTGTTCTGTGTTGTTACTGAGTCAGTCTGCCGTCAGCGCAGGGGATTAGTCATTGGCTACCTTGTTCTGACGCAACTACGTTCTATAGTCTAATTGATTTCTCATTTCCATCGATTCAGTGGACCCTCTCACCCCCGTCTAAGCTGGATATAATGATGAATCCCTTTCTAGAGAGAGGGGCGGAGGAGGGGTCCTGTTCATGTTGAACTTACAGCATCGAATGTGTAAGGGATGGAAGGACTATTAGACAAGAAAGCTATGTGTCTTGCAGGCACTCGACCTATCTGGCTTTCCACATCACCGCTTTACCGTCTTCCTATGTACCAGGGGTGTACATGCATCAGCTACTCTCAATCGGTTTTTGTATACCTCCATCCCTAAATTAAATTTTATATAAGGTGCCGGAGAAGGATGGACAAGATCAGTTGGAATGATCGTGTGAAACATTAAGAACTACCGATCATTACATGCAGGCAAGGAGAATAGGAACATCCTACATACAATAAAACGAGGGAAAGCTAACTGGATTAGTCATATCTTGCGTAGAACATGTCTCTAAACACGTCATCGAAGGAAAGATAATAAAGGAGAGAGGATGAGAAAGAAGACGTAAGCAGCTAATGGATGACTTTAAGGAAAAAGCAAAAATTGGAACTTGGAAGGGAAGAACTAGATCGCACTCTGTAGAGAACTCGTTTTGGAAAGGGCTATGGGCCTGCCGTTAGATAGACCACGAAATGAGTTACTAAATTATTAGTGTTCTAGTATTACTTTTAATCAAAGAAGTGAACTCAACTTGTAACATAAATAGAAAATTCGAAATTCGTAAAGAAGAGCTGCAGACCGCTTGTAGGGAACTTGAGAAGAGAGCACATAGAAATAAAATATTAAAATTAATCCAAAATATTCAGGGTGTGGTGCGGTGGCCTGGCTGAATGCAGCAGAACACAGGACCCTCCGGCGGTCTGTTACGAGCACCACAAACAACATTCAGGAACCATAACACATGGGAAAATGACTGATTAGCTAAGCTCCAAACAGTGTATCTTTCCGTGGAATATCCCGTTGTAATACACACACTAATCAGTGACGTAAGGACAATCGCCACTACGTCTGATGACATCCTGTTGTATAATTTATTGCGACCAGTCATTAAAATGTATCCTTTATTTGCAGTTGAGAAATCCACTTTTACGACATAAGAAGGTTAATAAACTGACTTTAGATACAAATAAGAGATACACCACGCTTGTACTAAAAGATATTAATGGAATAATCCCATTTTTACGATCTGAAAGAGTAGCATCAACCGAGCTAAAAAGGGTTCTAAAGGAACAATTTAATGTCTAACTTAAGTAGGATCCCAAATGTAGAATTTTAATTTCGGGACGCAGTTCTTTATTCCTTTTTTAAATCTCTCTATAGCCACATAGTGTTTACTATAATGCAATAATGTGGGCCGGTAGCTCAGTCGGTATAGCGCCTGACTACGGGCTGGAAGATCCGGGATCGAATCCCGGTGGGGATGAGATTTTCCGCAAGTTCAGACCGGCCCTGGGGCCCGCCCAGCCTCCTGTAAAATGGATACCGGGTCTTTCTCGGGGGTAAAGTGCGACCGGAGCGTGCTGCTGACCACTCACTCCCTTCTAGTGCCGTGGTCATGGAAGAGTAGAGATATACCTCTACCCACCCTCTGGGCCACACCGGGCCTGTAAAGGGATCACTTTACCTTTTATAATGTAATAATACGAAACAAGTATATTATAATACTCGCAACTGTTAAGCCACCTTTCGCTTTCGTTGTTGACTTCTTTTTAAAGGCGCCGAAACATGTCGCCAAAAATCATAAAGGAAGACGCCATCACACGTGGTTGTGACTGACAGCGGAAGTGTTTCTATTTCAGAATATATATTTTTAATTGCAATATTACAAGCAATTTACATATAAATGTGACACAACTTCACTCCAGCTAGTGTATATTTAACGCCTATCACTGTCTTCAGAACTCTCTCATAATGCCCTATTAATTTTCACACACACAGCTCAGTGCTGCGTATTGTAATTGATAAAGCACTTAAAATAATTTGTATGAACACAAAGTGTGTTTCATATACTTGTGTGTTCATTTTAATAGGAGTAAGTAACGCCGATTCCAGTGGCCCGATCGCTTGCTGGGATTGCAGGTTCGAATCCCGCCGGCTGCATGATGTCTGTGTCTTGTGACTGCTGTGTGCTGTCAAGCAGCAGTCCTTGCGTCAGGCAGATCTCTCGTCCAGCGGAGTTCTACCGAGTGTGGTGTGTCTGAGTACGATCGTGAAGCCTCGATAATGAGGTGGTCCTGGCCCACTAGGGGCTGTTGCATCATAAAAAAAAGTTACACTACATGGGCCTTACATTTATCCAATCACGTGTTGGCATCGGCTAACTTCCTATCAGCTCTCTTTAAAATTGTATCTGTTTAGTCTTTACTATAGAAATGGGAACTTTGAGAGTTGTTTGACCGTGCATTTTCCTCATGAAATAAAGTGAAATGCCAACTCGATAAGCTATGTAATTTTATTGATGTATTTTTAGCTCGACACCACCACCCATCCGAAAACTCGGTGCAGAAAACCATATGCTGCAACTCAACATCTAATGTTCCTGATGATGGACGTATATACCTGAAACATATCGAGCTAAGAATACATCAATAAAATTACGTAGTTGCATCAAGTTGGCATTTCACTTTACTTCATAGAAATGGGAAAATTCGACTATTCCAGCGGATGTGTGTATAAACGGGTGGTATCTTGACGAAGGATTTTTTGCTCTGTAAAGCGAAGAGCTGCTGAGATAAAGCAGCCACAAATCACAGCAATGCAGGCAGCACACAAAATTCTGAATTACGTGTTCTACAAAACGGTAAAAGAGCAACACACAAGGTTTACAAATATCGGTGTAACCCGAGTGCCCAAGTAGAAACAGAAAATTAGTTATCGTCCATCCGATCGATAAACTACGGATGACGAATGGACTAGGTGTGTGGTGCATTCTGAGTAAATTATACTCAGAGGACACCAAAATGAAAACGGGCGAAAAGTGGATTAAGTGCTGTTTGCGTCCGCCCAACCTTTATGAAACGTGTCAGAGCTGTAGGACATGACAAAGTTACAACCATGAACATGTAGTATGGTGACAAGAACTGACGGCTCAGAGTAACCGCTAAAGCCAATCAGGTTACAAGGAAATTGCGGAGAGTAATTCTACGTAGGTCAATACCCTGCCTTACCACTGTCACCAATTTAACAAACTCCATACCACCAAATTCTATTTCGCAACGTGCAATTTTGTATACAGTATATACAACGTTAGTATAAATGTAATGGTTTAATACTTACTTACTTACTCCATGGAGCAGGGTCATTCTTGAGAAGCTAACAGGTATTAAGTTACTCAAGAAATTCCCCGCATTTTATGGAACCCGAAAGTTCATTGCCGCATTCACAAGTTTCCGCCACCTGTCCCTATTCTAAGCCAGCTAGATCCAGTCCACACTCCCACATCCCACTTCCTGAAGATCCATCTTAATATTATCCTCCCATCTGCGCCCGAGTCTCCCAAGAGGTCTCTTTCCCTCAGGTTTCCACACCAAAACCCTGCTTACGTCTCTCCTCTCCCTCAAACGCGCCCCATGCCCCGCCCATCTCATTCTTCTCGATGTTATCACCCGCACAATATTGGGTGAGCAGTACAGATCATTAAGCTCTTCATTATATAGTTTTCTCCACTCTCCTGTCACTTCGTCCCTCTTAGGCCCAAATATTCTCCTCAACACACTAATCTCAAAAACTCTCAGCCTACGTTCCTCCATCAATATGCGTGACCAAGTTTCACACCCGTACAAAACAACAGGCAAAATTATATTTCTATATCATGTTCCTAAACAGTCAAAGAATTGTATGATTACAAGTACAGTACGGGTCAGAAATAAAAACCTACAGAATTACCGAGGGTTGCAACAGCCAACACCACGTACATGAATATAATGCTAGAACAAAAATATATCTTGCCATCGGACTTACGTAGAGTTAATAACGCTATATTACACTGCAAGCTGATAAAGACGATGAGGAAATTATCACCAAATTACCTTACTTTATAAGAATAATATTTGGTGCTACTTTACTTTATCACATACCAAGGTAACAGTGTCCGATATCTGTGCAAGATTTATCGACATACAGATGCAATAAACTACAATTTTCAAGCTTTACGCTCTCCATCATCCCTAACCGAAATTTATAAGGGCCCATGTTCGAGTTCTTCTGGAGAACTAAGTGACCCATCACATAAATTTAAAGTGTATCTTGACTTATTTCGAAATTTATTGAGTGTATGTAGACAGATAAACAGAGAGGCATAAATTTGGATTTTCCACATGTAGTATGGAACCAAGTCAAGACCCAGGTGCAGATGGGAAGATAATATTAAAATGTATCTTCAGGTAGTGGGACGGAGGGACATGAACTGGATTGATCTGGCTCAGGAAAGAACATGTGGGGCACTTCTAAACGCGGAAATAATACTTCGGGTTTCATAAAATGAGAGGAATTCCTTGACTAGCTCAGAACTAGTCAGCTTCTCAAGAATGTTTCTGCTCCATAGACTAAGTAAGTAAGTAAGCAAGTTCAGTAAGAAATATGGAACAAAACCACAAACTACTCGCCAATTTTTACGACAAAGACTAAGCGTAATGAAATTAACATTACGTTTAACAACAATCTGTCCTCTGCACAATGTGCTTACAGACGCAGCCTTCCATTAGTACAGAGCGTCCCCAGCACGATATGTGCAGCTCACGTCCGACGCCAGTATCATTAGGAACCACTGATAAAAAGGCAACTGCTAATGTATAAATAAACAAGACAATCAGATTTGCAACAGACTATACAAGATGAAAATATGTTGCTCACGGCAAGGACAGTCTAATTTGGAGACCTCCCCCCTCCCCCTCCTTCAGAAGCCTTCACATTTGCAGGAAAAAATTACCAATACAATTATAAACGCAAGGGAACAAAATCCCTCTATTTCAGGATCATTTACTAGCACTATACAGCGTCAGTGATAGACAAAAAAAATGAGAAAGGAATACTGACGGAATGATAGAGACAGTGGAGACCAAAGTGTTCAGCGAAAACGTAACCCAAAGTCAAAAACGGAACACGTACCGGAATAAGATCGAACTCGGGCTTCCGCAGTGAGACTCCGGCGAGTAACGAATACGACAACATGGCCCCTGTATTTTGGCGTTAATGTGCAGGGAAGCAACAACTTGAACAATTTAGACATAGGTACGTGGGTAATAATTTTTAAAACGGAAATACAAACTGGTGTAAACAGACGCGCAGGGCGCATGGCCCAGTGGAAGTGCTTGCGGTAACGAAACTGTAGACTTCACGAAAGGCAGCTAATTTTCCGACTAGCTGAAAAACCAGCTTCTTTTGATGAAAGGACTCAACCAAAACACATATATTTATTTATTTTCCTAATGGCAGGTACATTGGCTGTTTATCATTGACCTATGCGACCAATAATAGTAAAACGTTAAAATTACATTATAGATACTAAAAACATTCAAAGTAAATATGGAAGTCCTAATGATAAGAAGTAGTCACAAAAATAGTAATAGTAAAAAGACAAAGTTAATTTTCTATCATTTTGCCCTACCCTCCCAGTATCGCTCACACTCTGTCCTATTAAGTAGTGCGGTACATGGTCCTTCGTGGTTTCTGTCCATGGGTTCGCGGAGGCTGCATAGCATGCAGTAGGGGTCAGGGCGGATTCCAATGCGGTGAGGATGTGTACCCAAGCAACCATGCCCAACGCACAGTCGAAATTCTGCAACTGTGTCTGCTTGGCCAGTCTGGTAATTTGGCAATTTCTTGTTTCCACGGTTTATGGGATAGTCTTGTCTCTAGTTCATGTCTGTATCCACTTTGGAACACCTGTTTTAAATGTACGTAGGTTATTCGGAAAGTAAGAACCGTCTGCGCATATCTCTCGCACATCCTCAAGACTGTAACTTTGCGCATGTGCAGTAACTTCCTCTGTCAATTGAGAAGCCACAGACGCCATTTCGTGAAATTCGTCTTACGTTCAAGTTTGTTCCTTTGCGCTAAACATGTTTAAGACAATTGAAGAGGCCGCCGACTGTGAAATACTGTCTGTAATTCGTTTTTTGAACGCTAGGAATGTGCTACCAGGTCAGATTCATCACCAGATCTGTCAAGTGTATGGTGACAATGCGATAAGTGATGGCATGGTTAGAAAATGGGTTCGGATGTTCAATGAAAGACGAGAGAACGTGCACGATGAGGCGCGAAGAGGGCGTCCATCTATGGTGAATGATGATCTGGTGCGTAAGGTCAACGAAAGTGTGCGTGACGACAGACGTTTCACAATTTCTGATCTGTCCCTTCACTTTCCTCAGACTTCAAGGACTTCATTTACTCTATGACATTGTCAGTAGTGGCTAACATCGCAAGCGGCCGCATTCTATGAGGAGGGTATACAAAAACTTGTGCCCCGCTACGATAAGTGCCTCAATAATGGCGCTGAATATGTGGAAAAATTGTTTGAAGAATGTAGAATCTGATAACAATAAAATTGTATACGAAACTTTATTCAATTTTTTTTACAGCAAAACGGTATTTACTTTCTGAATAAGCCTCGTTGTTTAATAGAGTGGTAGGATGTTTCTCTAATATGTGTCCAAAACACATGTTTGAAACACACGCAACAATACTGCGAATATCGGTAAAGTCAGGTTCATTATGCATCATGCAATAATGTAGCGCCGGTATAGCTTTGTTTATATTTGAAGTTTTTATTTAACAATGTATAAACATCGTGTCAGATATTATCAATGAGTAATAAACCTGCCTCATCTTTACTCGTCGCATGACCAACAATGCATACACTTCACCCCGCTCACGGGACTTCATGAATGAACAGCGCAATATTTTAAAGGGTTATTCCACCGGGATTACACTTTTAATGCTGCGGTAATAAACCATGTTATGGAACTATAAATCTGTCTATGGTAATTTATGTACCACTTTATTCGTTTAGTCGTTTTTTTTAGGCCGTATTCAGTTTTGCCCTCTGTCTCCACTTCCGTATTTCTCAATTTAACATGAAACACACCACATGAATGGATTCACATACGGTGTTGTCATCAGTAGTGAGCAGATGTTGCTACTTTTAGCACCAGGTTTAAGTTCAGAAAATATACATTCTGTGATTTGTTCAGACCTCGGAACAAGTACCTGTTTTTTGCCCTAATTAGCCCTAATTGATTGATATTTATAGCGGAGACGGAATATTTTTTGTGTGCGGTACAAACGGAATCTATAAAATAAAATTCAGATTAATTTCGTCTTTAAAAAGATTTATACTTTTAGATTTTTCTTTATTTCTAATGGCGCAATGGGTGAGTACAGTAATTACTATACTATTTTTAAGCTGACTTCCAAAAGTTAAGATCAGGTAAATTGTATAATATTTATTGCCACATACACAGCATATCTAATGTTTCAGTCTAGGTTCTTCTTTTTCCTATGCAAATTCCGAACAATGTTAGCTAATATGGAAAGGCGTGGTGATTGTTATGCAGACCGAAACTTTCGAAAAGTTTCAGCACAAACAAGGCGCACCCGAAGCTCAGATCACACTGTAGATAAATGCAGCGGAAGACTGGCAGCAGTGATAGGAAGACATTAAGTCGCACCACTTTTCTTCTGGCAGCCGCTGTTTCCAGATCAGTTCTTCAGACGTACTGGTGGAGGGCTCCTCGAAATGTAGGTTAACACAGTTAACAGACATAATCACACTGGCCTAGGTAAAATGGGTCTGGTTAATACTGGCATCGTAAGAAAGGAGTGCTCGTATCAAATACATCACAAAATTACTAGTCGCAGGCAATGGAAATTATGTGTTAATCATTCGATAAGTCCGATGTACCGGGGTGCTGATAAGTCCTTAGACCGACCAGGAAGGAAACAAGCTCGGAAGCATGACAGGGACGCGCGCGATTTTTAACAAAATCGAGACGCGAACTATCATCAAATTTATTTTCCTGCAAAGCAAGGCGTCGAAGGAAATTCACGCCATTCTGACAGAAATATTAGCTTGTTTCCTTCCTGGTTGGGCTACTGACTTATCAGCACCTCTGTAGTAGACCGCAGCACAAGCCCACGCCCTATTAATGACGGCAGTAACCTGACAAAAATTCAGATGGTTGGTAGGGGAGATACTGCTATTGTCCTTAATCCAATCAACATGAAAAGTGAGGGTGGTTTCACCCTCCATATTTATTGGACGCCCCTCGCAACTACACCCAGGATGGTGAGGGGGATCTTTTGAAGGACACGGCTTAACGTGGCTTGCCTCTGACCATGGCTCTAAAAAGTGATCTTTGTCACTCTTCTTCCACCAGTTCAGGATTATTTGCCCTTATTGTGGTTGAAGGTTGGTCCTTGCGTGTTCCACCTTCTCTTTCTCATCTCTGGTTCTTACAAGCCAATTTCAAACATAAATTGCCTATCATGCCTCAGGATGTAATGCAACTGCTTGGGTATAAGCAAAGAGCCCTTTCCTTCCATCAAGGAACCCTTCAGCCACACTGGATTCAATTCCCAACCATCTAAACGAGTCTTTTCCCCGAAAAGCACTAATTGGCAGGTGGGTGAGTCAGCCGCCACCGATAACAGTCCTTGTTATGACGCCAACCCATCAGCATAAGGAAACTCTCCATTTAAAATTTATAAGACACAATTTGCACAAAGAGCTACGCTTTTCATGCTGATGAATCCACAAATTCCAAAGGAATGTCGACGACTTGGACTTCGCACAAGATAGATTTTCAGGTAACTGGAATGTACACGCTTCTACTAGAAAGACGAAGGAAGTATGTTGCTTCCTGCACAGTGTTGTATCTAAACTACTACACTACACAGTATGATAAACTTATATTACAAGACAATATGTTACGCTCATGATGTTATTTATCTACGTCTTTATAAGTTTTGACAATATAGACTGTGACGTAACCATAACCTAATATTATCAGTCGTATTTTTAGATTCCCTAGCATATATTATAAAACGTGGTCATTTCTTCCTTTCGTGTTAAAAGAAAGTGAAATTTCAAGCTTTTTTTATGTATAATATGATATTTTATTTATTTTATTTCTCAATTTCTGCAGTGTAACTACTCCAGGCCACTGTAGTGCCTCAAAAAGCAGGGTGCGGCAGCCTGCTACAGCACACTGCCTCAGTACATGCTGGCATATATCATCGTTATGAAATCTGAAGTAAAGATGATGACTTGGTAATTACGATAATGATGATGATTACTATGATGATGATGATGATAATATTGTAACGGTTTGGCCCCAATATGTAGTGACCCTTCTGTAGTCTTTCCCCAGCAAACAATGCTCAGAAGTCAAAATATACACACAAATATTATGTCTTCTACCGCTGACGTTCAAGGAGTAAATAATGGCATTCCACTCACTCGGGTTTTTCACCCAAAAATTTCCGAATTTCAACACAGAGATATGATTGCTATCACTTATTACTGGCAGGCTGAGTAACGTTACAAGCAAGTAAAATGGTATAGAAAATGCGGAATTCAATAAGGCGTAGAACAGGTGATATATGGGAAAGACCGGCTTTTTTGAGAATCCGTCCTTAGACATTTAAGTAAAATTCCACAATGTCAAACATTACGAAACTTTATACGGTTCGACAAAGTTTTTAATGGCGTGCAACATAAAATTTCATCCGAATAAGTGAGACGGTTCCTTTAGAAACTAAACGGAAGTTTCACATGCTAAAGACGACGGGAAAACAGGAATTGGCAAAAAATGGGTTTAATATTTCTAGACAAAATATTTGTAAACACATTGTTTACGAGGGAGTGCTGATAAGTCCTTAACCCGACCTACTTTCCAATGTCGTAGGACGGAATCGATAGTGTTGTTGGAAAGAGGGGTCTGTTCATGTGCCGAATTGTAAGTCCTTTCTTGTTACAGGGGCTGAAAGAAAGCATGTCAGGCGACGTGCGCGATTTCAACAACATGAAGACGCGAGCTGTCATTAAGTTTTTTTTTTCCTGCAAGGCAAAGCGCCCAAGGAATTTCACCCCATTTTGACAGAAACATTAGGGGACAATGCACCATCGTACGCCACCGTCAAAAACTGGGTGGCCCAGTTTAAACGTGGTGGATTTTCAACCTGTGTTGAGCCTCGTCCTGGATGACACAAAACAGTGACCACCCCGGACATTATTGATCAAATTCACGGGCTAATCTTGGAAGACCATTGTACTTCGGCCGAATAAATAGCTGACCAATTGGGTATATCACGTGAGCAGGTTGGGTCCACCATTCATGAAGATTTGGACATGCGGAAGCTCTCCGCGAGGTGGGTTCCGAAATGCCTGAACGCGGATCAAAAACGTCAACATTGCCAGTCGTCTGAGCAATTTTGGATTTTTTTCGGCGCGATCCAAATGATTCCCTGTCGCAATTGTTGACCATGGACGAAATCTGGTTATATCACTATGACCAGGAGACAACGCAACAATAAATGGACTGACGCATAGCGGCTCACCCCACCCCAAAATATTCCGAGAGCAAAAATCCGGTGGAGAATTTCTCGCCTCGAATGTTTGGGATCCTCCTCATTGATTATCTTTCAAAGGACCAAACTATCAACAACGAGTATTACTCATCTCTGCTGGTGCAATTGAAGAACATTTTGAAGGAAAAACTTCTCGGGAAGTTCACCAAAAGGGTTTTTTTTTTTTGCACGACATTGCCACGGCTCACTGGACACTTACAACCCATAAGAAACTGGCCTACCTGGGATTCCACTGTCTTGATCAAAAACTCTATTCTCCATATCTGGCCCCGTCGGACTATCTATCATCTGTTCCCTAGACTGAAAAAAACAATTGAAAGTTCGGCATTTTGTGTCCGAATCAGAGGTCTTTTCTGCCGCGGAAACCTGGTTGGACGGACAACCTTCTGAATTATTTTTAGTCGCTTGCGAATTTAGAGCAACGGGCTAAGAAGCGTATTGAGTTTCGTGGGGAGTATGTTGAATAAATCCCGAGTTTGTTCGCTGTAGCTTGTCTCCTTCCTGGTCGGGCTAAGGACTTATCAGCACCCTCTCGTGTTTGTGTGTGTGTGTTTGTATGTATATATATATATATATATATATAGCTATTGACGCTGGAGATATGCATAAATACGCGTGCAGAACTTCATACGAGGTTTTGCTACAATTTCGGAATGAAATGGACGACAAATATTAGTAATGCTCTCCAATAACACATGTCAGGAAAGTCCTCTCAGTGAAACAGCTGTTCATTGGTTGTGAGCTATTTAATGCGGGGAGACTAACGTACAATCAAATAAACATGGTGAACGAAACAGACATGCTTTTCACAAATTTCATTTGTGAACGCGTTGAATAATACTTTCTTCTATTACGATACTTAATTTTCTGCGATGCAGGCAGGACAATTGAAAGGGTTAATGTTTATTATTTACTTATTTGCCTGGTTTGTGTAGGCCAGTGATGTTTCACTGTAGGCCTATATAATGACAAAAATCGAAAATGACGATGGGGAGGGAACACATGTGATTTCACTATCCCGCTTTAGCCCATGAAAACCTCATATTAAGTAACGCATATTGGAGAATTGTGTAGAAGCTGACATTTCAGATGAGTTCTGTTTTAAGCTACTTTATGAACGCTCTGCGTCTCTTCTCTCATAGACTGGATGGGCATGATTTGCTCTATGGCAGCAAAATATTTCTTCTCTATTTTGTTCCTGAATTAAAGGTTATTTTGTGAAGAATGTCACGTTGGTCTGATTGGGAATAGAAATTAATTTAATTAAATATTGATTTACTTCTCGGTATTTATAGTACGGTCTTCGTTACGTTCATACATTAACTTTCTGGACTAAAGTACATTCGAGGAATAAAAAAAAGGTGGACTTAAATAGAATAACGTTTCTAATTTAATTACTCCCCCTCGAAACAAACGTATGACACATAATATTACTTCGCAATCTACGTCATGCTAATGTCGACGATATATACAACTAAAACTAAACTAAACTCCGTGGCTTTAGTCCGCGAGCGAACCATACCGACAGAGCGGCCGCCGCCGGTAGGCGAAGTTAGTGCCAACTTTTGCGGATAGAGGGGTGTCACGTGGTTAG
>Ga0123357_10006071_pt1 | contig 14629 bp, 4 predicted proteins | sample TergutEmb28metaG_FD_89873 | JGI IMG/M metagenome (GOLD analysis project Ga0123357, IMG submission 89873) | Embiratermes neotenicus P4 segment gut microbial communities from Petit-Saut dam, French Guiana - Emb289 P4 | ecosystem: Host-associated > Arthropoda: Insects > Digestive system > Gut ...
CACAGTGGTTAAGGTGCTGTGTTACAAATTGGAAGGTCGCTGGTTCGATCCCAGCTAGTTTCAGTGGATTTTTCATTGACATAAAATCCTTCCGATCGCACTATGGCCCTGGGGTCGACTCAGTCTCTAACAGAAATGAGTACCAGAAGCATTTCCTGGGGGTTAAGGCGGCCGGTGCATAGGGCTGTCAACCTTACTACCATCCTGTGCCGTTGTCATGAAATCTGGGAATCTTAATTTCCTGGAAACTTCTGGGCCACTCCAGGCCTGTAACGGGACTGCTTTACCTTTTATTACGTAAATGATTACATGTTTTGGTTTACATCAGTCATTTTCAGGTCGTCCCGTAATACTATATTTCTTAAATTACAAAGAAGCCATAAAAGTGGCGTGCTTTACAACAATTGGCCTATAATAAGAATTTAAAGTTAGATAATTTTATTACTATGTAAATTGATTGACATAGAGATGCAATAGTAACTAGGCGCGATTTGAAAATATATAATGTTAGGTGATGAAGAGAGGACGTTGTATTCCAGTTACTATACAAGCTCTGCTTTAATAGGCCAGTAAGAGTATTTTCGAAGGGAATTGTTGTTGTGATAATTATTAATAAACAATTGGAAATAATTCGAACAAGTTAAGCAGCATTGCAATTTTATAAAACAAAATACTTTAGAAATAACTTTAAACCCGTTTTAGAAGTTTAGAAATTTTCACCTCAAACAAAATACGTACATCATTTCCGATTCACACACATTGTCACTCAGTTCGTCCTTCACTCCGATCCAGTCGTCCCCGCTATATGACCCACTTTACTCCTGGCATGGCAAATAACGTAATAATAAAAACAAAACAAAGCGGTATATCCTAAGCTGCCGTGCAGCCTGTGAGGCTGAAGGACAGCAGATAAACACTTCATAAAACAAGCAATCAATACCACACCTTTCAGTTTGCACCAAACTGGCCAGTCTGCCTCAAGCATAACAGCCCCATTTCAAAGAAGTCCTACTCGAATCAGACGCCTGATTTTAAATAAACTTTACCATTTATACAAACCGAAATAGCGGCGAAAACGAAATACTTAACCTTTTCAATGAACAGCGTAGGAAGGCCAGCATTCCCTTGTTACCCATTTTGAGTCTCTTTTATAACCAAAGTAAACAGAAAGTTTTAATTTTTATATTCCATCGGCAGTGACATTGCGCTGCTTAAAACATCAAATACAGGACAGGAAATCAGAAGCTTGTGTTGGTTGGCATAACATGACTCTTGACTGGTGGCTCTATAATGCAGATTGCGTTGGATCAAATTTCCCATGCAGTCTTGCGTGAGAATGCCAAAGGATATTGCGGAGGGTAACCACGAATTCTCCTGTTTGCCTAAGTGTGGGTCAACCAATCTCAATGGCTCGTTGCAGGGACGGACTGTCCTTATAAACAAAATAGTTGATGAGAATTAAGCGTCATGTAACAAACTTGTTGCCAAATGGATAACAATAAAACTTTATGTGGCACAACCATTTCTGCCCAATGGATTACAATAAAGAGTCACATGGCACAGCTATTTCTGCCCAATGGATTACAGTAAAGAGTCACATGGCACAGCTATTTCTTCCCAATGGATTACAGTAAAGAATCATATGGCACAGCTATTTCTGCCCAATGGATTACAGTAAAGAATCACATGGCACAGCCATTTCTGCCCAGTTGATTACAATAAAGAATCACATGGCACAGCCATTTCTGCCCAATGCATTACAGTAAAGAGTCATATGGCACAGCTATTTCTGCCCAGTTGATTACAGTAAAGAATCACATGGCACAGCCATTTCTGCCCAATGCATTACAGTAAAGAGTCATATGGCACAACTATTTCTGCCCAATGGATTACAGTAAAGAGTCATATGGCACAGCTATTTCTGCCCAATGGATTACAGTAAAGAGTCACATGACACAGCTATTTCTTCCTAATGGATTACAGTAAAGAGTCATATGGCACAGCTATTTCTGCCCAATGGATTACAGTAAAGAGTCCCATGACACAGCTATTTCTTCCTAATGGATTACAGTAAAGAGTCATATGGCACAGCTATTTCTGCCCAGTTCATTACAGTAAAGAATCACATGGCACAGCCATTTCTGCCTAATGCATTACAGTAGTCATATGGCACAGCTATTTCTGCCCAGTTGATTACAGTAAAGAGTCACATGGCACAGCTATTTCTTCCCAATGGATTACAGTAAAGAGTCATATGGCACAGCTATTTCTGCCCAGTTGATTACAGTAAAGAGTCACATGGCACAGCTATTTCTTCCCAATGGATTACAGTAAAGAGTCACATGGCACAGCTATTTCTTCCCAATGGATTACAGTAAAGAGTCATATGGCACAGCTATTTCTGCCCAATGGATTAAAGTAAAGAGTCACATGACACAGCTATTTCTTCCTAATGGATTACAGTAAAGAATCACATGACACAGCCATTTCTGCCTAATGCATTACAGTAAAGAGACAAATGGCACAGCCCTTGTTGTCCATTGGATTCCAGTAAAGAATCATATGGCATATTGTGAAGTAAATTAAGTAAAATCTTTCCTGCGCAAGTCATAGTAGTTGTTTAGCACCCTCAGTCTTAACCTTGCTAACCGGCAAATACAAATGTGCAGATCAGAGCACCCTCATTCTTAACCTTGCTAAAAAGTATGTGTAAGTGATTATCTTCACTTGACTTTACCCAGGGTAAAGCTCTACGGTTACGTCTTGCACTGAAGGTTGCGTGGGTCACGCAGCCATTCAGAGTGTGACAAGAATTAAAATTTCTTGTCGCTGTCGGGCCTCGAACAGTAAGGAGCTGATGGCGGAATAACAATGAAGTAATCAGTGCTGCTATCTGGAGGAATATTTCTTCACAAAGTATTGTAGCTGATACGAAGAGGGCACTGAGTATTTATAATTCATCTTGATCCGAACATAAGCTTCAACATTCTGCTATGACGAAATAGAACCTCATATAGAAAAATGGTTTATGAAAAGCTTACGATATTATATTAACCGGCAAATACAAATGTGCAGATCTAATGCACTGGTCCTTTATTCACTAAATAAAATGTTTCATCTGTTTATATCAGCTATCATCAGATCAAAAAAGAATAAAAGAGGAGAGGCCTTTCCTAGGAGTGTTGCCTGTTTTTTTTTTTAATTCTGTTGTGACCTGATGCTTACCTGATGACGGCTGATGTAAACAGGCGAAACATGTAGTAGCGCTGAATATTGGACCAATATATTAGATCTGCGCAGATGTGTTCGCCGGTTAATATAGTTCTATAATTATGAGCAATACACAACAAGAATGAATTTTTTTTTTATTTGGCACGACAACCACCAGTGGGCCAGGGCCTCCTCTTTCACGAGGTTTCTAGATCACACACAACGACACACTACAGTCGGTAAGACTCCTCTGGACGAGTGATCAGCTCGTCGCAGAGACCTCTACCTGACAACACACATCACTCACAACAGAAAAACATTCATGGGCCCGGTGGGATTCGAAGCCAAAATCTTAGCAGGCTAGCGACCGCAGACCCACGCCTTAGACCGTGCGGCCACTGGGACTGGCGGAATGTGTCACATAAAATTATTAAAAGCCCTTCAAACAAGTTGCTAGTTGTCATAGAAAGCTGTTTTTTGCTTGTATATGGCTATGCATACTGGGATAAAACTATGCAAGGGCTCAAAATCTGGATGGCCATGACCTTAACACTGCTGATTGTATAGCTTAAATTTAGTCAGCTATAAGAATAAATTCCATTTTCATGACTCTCTGAGAGAAGTTAACTGAATTAAAGATAATTTTTAAGTGAATTTATAGAACTGTGGCCGGGTAGCTCAGTCGGTATAGCGACTAACTACGAGCTGGATGATTCGGGATGAAATTCCGGTGGGGACGAGATTTTCTATCCGTCCAGACTGGCCCTTAGGCCCACCAGGCATCCAGTAAAATGGGTACCGGATATTTCCCGGGGGTAAAGTGCGGCCGGGGCGTGCTGCTGACCACTCACCCCTTTCTAGTGCCACGGTCATGGAAGAGTAGAGCTATACCTCTACCCACCCTCTGGGCCACACCGGGCCTGTAACGGGATCACTTTACCTTTACCTTTACCTTTTTTACTTTTGTGCTTAATTAGGTAAACCGGTACTGTGTGATAATTGCCAGGTTCTTTTACAGCGCATTTGACATACTTAGGTGACTCGCATTATAGGGCACTTTATTTCTGACTCTACGAGAATTAACAGTGGTTTATAATTGGACATTTCGATCCCCTTCACGAAACTACGGGAAGAAATAACACACTGGGGCGACGTCACGCCCCATATGAGCGCAGACCGCACTTCAGTAAATTCTGCACTAAATCGATATGGGGGAGCAATCCCTAACTCCGAAAATTCTACCCCTGGAGGAAGAGCTTTTAATGCGTACTGTGTAGGATGTCACCATGGCTAATGAGCTGTCTTGACGTGGTCCTATTTTATAATGACAAAAATCATATTCTTCTAAAATAATAAAAGAAAATCACGTTCACTCTAGAAAATGTAGTTTTCTCTCGAATTACTCTTGATCGGACCCCGTATGCTAATATTCTTGGCCGCCGGTATAGGGTCGATCGAAATCACTAACCTTTTCCTGGACTTGAGTTCTAAATACTTCCTACATTAGATGATTGATTGTACATTTTTGTGTGCCTTTACTATCAGAAAAATTCTTTATGGGTTCTTTGATTACAGGTACCCGACCTTACCAAAGTAATGCTTTCCATTTTAACATATCATCCATCATTCATCCTAAAGAACTTACCTGCATTGCACATGGTTGTTCTCAGAAGCTTAGGGGTATGTAGTTGGTCTGGATTCAAGCGTTTTACAAGGAATCCAAAGATTCGTATAAGATACAAGATCAACACCACTTCTATTTATGTATCTGTATCATTCTACTGTCATTTAATAGTGCAATATGTAATATTACGAAAAGTTGCTGATAAGTCCTTAGCCCGACCAGAAAAGAAACACGCTACAGCGACAAAACTCAGATTTATTCAACATACTCCCCACGAAGCTCAATACACTTCTTAGCCCGTTGTTCTAACTTTTGCAAGACACTCAAAAAAAATCAGAAATTTGTCCGTCCAACCAGGTCTCCCCGGAAGCAATGACCTCAGCTTCGGACGAAAAATGGCGAACTTTCAATTGTTTTTTTTCAGTTCAGGGAACAGGTGGTAGTCCGACGGGGTCAGATCTGGAGAACAGGATGTGCGATCAAGACACTGGAAGCCCAGGTAGGCCAGTTTCTTCCGGGTTGCAAGTGTCCGGTGAGTCGGGGCATTGTCGTGCAAGACCAAGACACACTTGGTGAACTTCCCGCGTCGTTTTTCCTTCAAAATGTCCTTCATTTGCACCAGCAGAGATGAGTAATACTCCGCGTTGATAGTTTGACCCTTTGGAAGATAATGAATGAGGAAGATGTCGTCTTGATCCCAAAAAATCGAATCGAGGCGAGAATATTTCCAGCGGATTTTTGCACTAGGAATCTTTGGTGCGGGTTGAGCCGCTATGCCGCCACTCCCTTAATTGTTGCTTAGTCTCCGGGTTATAGTGATATAACCAGGTTTTGCCCATGATCAACAATCGCGGCAGGAAATCACTTTAACCCTTTAAACGCCGAATTAAATCCCACCTGCCATTTTCTGGCATTATTAGGAGCTCACCGTATTCTCCACGTTAACAGGATAAGGGTTAATCGCGCCCAAAAAAATCCAAAACTTGCTCAGACGACTAGCACCGTTGACGTTTTGGATCCGCTTTCAGGCATTTCGGGACCCACTTCGCGGAGAACTTCCGCATGTCCAATCTTCATGAATGATGGACCCAACCCGCTCACGTGAGATGTCCATTTGCTCAGCTATTGATTTAGCCGAAATCCGGCGGTCTTCCAAGATTAGCTCGTGAATTTGATCAATAATATCTGGGGTGGTCACTGTTTTGAGTCGTCCAGTACGGGGCGCATTACAGGTAAAAAATCACCATGTTTAAACTGGGTCACCCAGTTTTTGACGGTGTCATACGATGGTGCATTCTCCCCTAATGTTTCTATCAGAATGGGCTGAATTTCCGTCGGTGCCTTGCATGAAAAAAAAAAAAATTATGACAGACCGAGTCTCCATGTTGTTGAAATCGCGCACGTCGATTGACATGGTTCCTTTCAGCCTCTGTAACAAGAAAAGACTTGCAATTCGACACATGAACAGACACCTCTTTCCAACGACACTATCGATTCCGCCCTACGACATTGGGAAGTAAGTCGGGCTAAGGACGAATCATCACCGCGTCGTATCTTGTGGTAAACTTTTTTCATGGTTTTTGGATATCTTAAGATTTATCATCAGCTACGCCTGAGCTGGCGAACGTTTTTGGGGACACGCGTCCAAATTTTCCAGTCTTCCATAATTATTATTAATTATGGAATTATTATTATTATTATTAATGAGTACTGTAATTGTATTTTGTAATTAATTCATATTATAATTATTATATTTCTAACAATGACAATGAAGAAATTTTTAAAGTACGAGTAAACGTGGCTATATTACTTCCTGTTTGAATAGAAGACTGTAAAACGCTTTGTCCAACGTCACATGTCCGTCCAGCTACCGGCACTCCAATCATAAATACCCATTCAAAATTTCCTACAGCCCCCATTTGTGTAAATATGTTACACTCACAGTAATGTTTGGTCGGAACGGCAATTCGTATACATTCTTTACTCAGTCAGTTACGTGGTATATAAATATACACATATTCTTCACAGTATAGAGGCACGGTTCGGGCAAAAGGAATAGAAAAATTGGTAGAGCGGCGAATGCCGCGTGCCTTCGGGCATATGTGCCGAAGGTTCCTCAGCCCTGAGCGACATAACCTTTTGGTGGTTTTACTTACATTTTGTCGCTTATTACTTGTTATTAACTGACTTATAGTCAAGATTTAACCTTTTGGTGCCTAGCGACGACTATAGTGGTCGTACCGCACCGCTAACCTCTAAAAGTTGCATTTTATATATTTATTCAACAAATATAGGTACTCAATATTTTAAACATGGTATATACTGTCCGTCTTTTCCTCTTCAAAATGCAGTTTGTTTCATAATTCTAACGGATTTGGTTCCTGTTTTATTCACATTTTATATACAGAGTGTGGTAAAATTAAAAAAATTCCGGCGCCAAAAGGTTAACCTTCTTTAATGTGCTTCACAGTTTGACATCTCCAAGTTTATTCTTAGATTTGTGTGTTCCACAGCCACCAGATCGGTAGGTGTCAATGATATGTTTCTAATGGTAAGGCGGCATCAGCCTGACACTAACCACAAACCGCTACTGAGGTGGTGTGCCCGTCAGTTTTGGTGGATACGTATCGCGATATATAGGTCGAGCCGTCACTTGTAATTCAAGGGGATGTATTCAGCTGACTTTATCTGAAGGATGACTGTGCGCTGGCAGCCACCAAGAGCTGCTGTTCACTGCTGACCTGTATAGATGTTACTGTGATGTAAGATACTATTACAAAACTGCCAGAAGGGAGGCTAACAAGCAAGGAATACAGAATGTTCCCCAAACACTGTGCCAAACACGAGATTGTTATTATACGAGTCAGTTTGACATAAAACGATGTATCAACATAAGAGTATCAACTGCAAAGGATAGCTTCAATTTAAGGTTCTCATAATACTAGCCACAGTTCACAGTACAGTATAGTAACATTCCAAAGGATGCACAGAAAACTGTGCACGTAATAAATAGACTAAAATATTAATATGAGCAAGACAGGCAAGGTACTGATAATGTAATATTGAGGAGCGTTCGTTCAACCACTGTAGCAGTGGAAAAGAATTACTTATCACATATTCCGAGAGTGTGTGTGTGTTTGTAGCCTCAGGTATTCAGCTTGAAATGAGTATCAGCAACGCCAAGATTTTCGACAGAAAAATTTAGTATGTAAAATATGTGTTTTGATTTTCTCTACAACTTTTGTCTGCAACATTTCTCATTCTAAGAAGAACTGAGCGAAATATGATCAAAAATGTGTATTGGTCTTCACGTAAAGTACCTGTCATTTTTGCCTGACTTGAATGAAACTTAAATTTTCTAGACAGATTTTTTTCCCCAAAAATACTCAGATTTACAATTTCATGAATATCCTTCCAGTGCGAGCCGAGTTGTTCCACGCGGACAGATGGAAAGACGGACAGTTGAACAGACGGACAAACGGGCAGACGGACTGATGGACGGACATGACGAAGCCGATAATCGTTTTTTGCAATTTTGCGAACTTAACTACACATGAAGTCCAAATTTATGAGTTTGTGCACCCCAATGGATATTCTTTTAAACTTACTAAAAAATTTAATTTTAGCGACCTTCGCTGTTGCTAAGGGCACAAACTCGATGTCACAAACTAAGTGTTTACTCGAGAACTGCTCTCTTCTGGGTTACTAAGCAACGAAAAGTGGTAATTTCTTACAGACGTTTCGGGACAACCGTCTTCACATCTGAAGAAGGGGCCGATGTGTTGCCCCGAAACGTCGGTAAGAAATTGTCGCTACGCGCTGCGTAATAACCCAGAAGAGCAAATCCTCATCTACTTCGCTGAGGAAGACTGGATTAGCCGAAGCGTGTTTATTCATGGCGACCATGGGAACACTGTTCTAACCCCCATACGACTTTTATGAGGTGCAGTACAAGTTTCCAATTTACTTTTAAAACGTGCATTTTCCGGTCTTCCAGAACCCACTGCTTATTAACTGACTGTTACTACAAATCTCTGCGGCAGGATATGACGTCTAATAAGCAAATAATTTTGTGCTTTGGCTTATTTGAGGGCCTCAAGGTTGTGATTATGAAGATGGTTGTGTTCTAATATGTGACACCGCATGTTCACACTGACAGCTGCATGAAGGTTACAGCGATTTCCTCTGTAACTTTGGTACACTTCTACCAGCAACCACGGCGTCATGCTTCCTATGATATAAATCGTAAATGTTTCAGCTCTGTGAGATAAAAAGCACCAGGAACACTTTACAAGTTACTTCATTCTTATTGTTCCAATTTAAGTTTCACAGACAGATTTTGTTGTAATTTTCCAAGAATGTCCAAACCGCAGCCAATCAGGTTTTATCACGAGATTCACAACAACATTTTAAAATTATTTGTGTCATGAAACTTAGGAACGTTTACACTTACACAGCGATAAACAGTCCAATGTAACATATGTGGCCCTTCGCGAGAGAAATATTAGGACACCACTGCCCTTATGTGTGGAAATCATTTTAATATAACATCTCAGAAGATTTAGTTGTCCGCAGGTACGTACCTGCTAGTCACATTTTTAGCCCTTTGAAGCATACATGAATGTGTGCCATGATAATGGATGGGGAAGAAAAGCTGAATGATGGTTCCACGGTGAATCCACTAACATTCAAAGGGATATATAGAAAACTTTGACGCGCAACTCCCAAAGAACTCAGTGTGCATGAACAATTCCTTCACATATATCATCTTATAGTTTAACATCCGACGGTTCAGGAGCAAACTGAGCGGTAGTAAACCTCTGACGTAGAGTCTTACACACTGAAAGGCATTTGAATGAGGACGGCGCTCGTTCTGGCGTACGGGCAGGTGGCCGTAAATAAGATATGAAGAACCGAAAGAGGCTCTGATGAACAGAAAGCTTACCGAGCCCACCAACACCAAAAAAAAATAGACATCTTACAGAAAGATATTTTAAAATTATTGTAGCAGTGCTCTACTTTATGCAGGACTATTATAAAGCTACGCCAAAGAAAATGTGTACAACTACTCTTTTAAAGTAAACAATAAAATATCTCTGAGTTTTAGACTATATAACAAAAGTCTATGCTGGTGTTTACGATCTCACAGGATTTAATGTGTGGTTGACCGTGTATCGTAGTTCAATGTGGAATAAGAAACCAACTAGATGCCACTTAGTATTATATTTATTTCTCCCTTATACGTTGCTCTTTATAAGTTGCTCAACATGTTTCAGGCCACCTTGTGCCCATCTTCAAGAGCTGACGACTTAGTGGTATTTTTGCCGCGTGTGGTGTAGTGCTGTAACAATGTGCAGTGTTATTTCCATATATGTCTAGTATTTGCGGGACGATATGTTCGTCTGTTTTCATGTTTTGTTAGGTGGATTACTTTCACAAGAATAGTGTGAGTTTTGTAGGACTTGCACATAATATCATGTCTGTTTCTTCATTTGCATTCTAACACGCCTCATATGGGTCCACAACTTCAGATGATTAGTTAATATCTAAATATCAGTCAACTCAATCAGACTCTAACTTGAGATAATAAGAATTCCTTATTTAATAAACTAATAGTCTGTCGCATATTGCAGTCGAAGGTTCGTAACCAAAACACATCTTGCACATGTACTTTAGACAAAATCAGGTACTTCATTCTGCACCCTCAGGATTTTAAGTTCGACAATTGGTTAGTATACCGTCTATTTATTATTGTTATTTTTCTTTCAGTTCTTCTGATGAAAATATCACATGCAGTTCTCCCCTCTACATTCCGTGGTACATTCCACGCTAATCTTATTCCTATACTTGTAAAATTTAATAATACTACTTATAAGTATACATAAATTTGGTTCAAATATTCTTCTTATTATCCTACTGTTAAACTCGTATAAACAAATTTTAAAGACGTGTAAAAGAAATAAACTTATTGCACACATAATTGGTTCTAAAAATTAAGCATGTAAATTATGTTATTTTTTTACAGTGAAGGACAAATACATACATTATTAAAATTATGAAAAATTGTAATTTTGCTCTATGTCAGTAAAACAGCAGACCAAGAATAAATATGAGATATCTTCTCTGCCACAAAGTTATATTCACTTGCATGCATGTTTCAAGTTCTCATTTTAATCCGTTGCTTTAGGTTGTAATATAACAGTTTTTTAACTTAGGTTCCTGTAGCCATAGAGATATATTACGGCAGTAGAAACTTCCAGGCCTAGCATATGTGTGCAGGATATACCACTCCTTTGATGTGGTATGGTAGATATCATACATCCACTTTTCCTTTCCATCTAGAGTTAAACATTCATGCTTGCATTATCGAATTGACGAGAGCAAAGGCAATGTCGTTTTTTGGAGGAGAGCTATTTCAATAAACTTCTCGTAGTCCAAACCAGAAACGTATTAGATACGGCAGTGTTACACGTTTGAACTCCTTTGCACTAAGGTGACGCATGACAGAGTGCCACATGTTACGCTTCTCGAGAAATGATCAGGAAAAGTTTACTTGTAAAATTAGACAAGAAAATGAAAAATAAAGAAAGAAGTATGCTAAGCCTGTTGCATAATATTACGACACACGATTACATAATAGCGAGATACAGAGAAAAGCAAGAATATTAAGTACGAAGAGAATAAATTTGATGTCGTTTGAAATTGATTCTTACATACATGGAATGAGGTGAAGTGAAGTGCAGTATTGGGAAGAGGGGGGGGGGGCGAGTCTTTATGGAAAAGGTCTATAGGAGTAGTAAGTGATGAGAAGTGAAAGACTGGGGTGAAAGAGCGAGTGAATTAATGATTTAAAAAAAAAATACAAAAAACTGTACACAGTACTCTCTTACTTGAGTGCTTTTACCTTTTGTACATGTTGTAAAATTCTAATTTGCCTCGTGTGTTTTGTTGCTAGTTTTAAGTTGTCTTTTGTGTAATAGTTGTTGATTGACAGTGTGTATTGTTGTAGTTGTCTTGTGTGTGTTGTTATCTTATGTGTATTTGTTGTATTGTGTGTGTATGGTTGTTTTTACTTTAGATGCCGGACTGCTGGCTAGAAGTCAATATTCGGAAAGTTCTGCGACCGGCCATCTCGACACAAGTATTTCTTGGTTTCCCTGTGCCTAAAAGCAAATGCTGAGATGGTTCCCAAGACACCAAGTTGCCACTACATGCTTCTCATGTAGCCCTCCCGACATAAATGTAGTAGTGACCAATTTCATGTTTTGTTTACATGTAAAATAACCACTGCCACCGGGTAACATCCCAATTGCAGTAAGTAAATATTATTAGTATTATTATTATTATTATAAATATTTGTTTTGTAGACAAATCCTAATATTCTAATAAGAGAATGAATAAAGATACTTAAGATCGGATTGAAGTCAGGGAATGCTTGCTGGCATTCGGCACAGAATCTTTTGTCTTCCAATTGCTATCCGAAAATACTAAGTTTAAGTTTAACTATTACCTTGTGTTTTGTATGGGTCTGAAACATGGTCGTTCACATTGAGAGAGGAAAATAGGCTGAGAGTATTTGAGAGTATGGAGCTGAGTAGAATAACTGGGTCTAAGATGTACGAAGTAACAGTAGAGTGGCGAAAACTACATAGTGAAGAACTTAATGATCTCTACCCCTCACTAAATACCATTCGGGTGATAAAATCAAGAATAATGCGATGGGTGGGGCAGGCAGCATTCATGGTTGAGATAAACGCATACACGGTTTTGGTAGGTAAACGTGAGGGTAAGAGACTTCTTGCAAGAGCCAGGCGAAGATGGGAGGATAATGTTAAGATGGATCTTCAAGAAGTGGGATGTGAGACATGGAATTGATTAATCTGACTCTGGATATGGACAGGTGGCGGGCACTTGTAAACGCACTAATGAACTGTTGTTTTCCATACATATAATAAAGAAAGGCTCTCCATATTCTGCGACATCATTTAATTTATAACATACACACCACTAAGTCAGCCAATCAAAAGATGTGTCCTTGGGAAAGGTTAATCAATGTATATATACACCAGTATTTGTGTGAAGAGAACTGCTAAACGATTTAATGAAAATAGGAAAGTACGAGTACCCTACAGAGAAAAGACCTGAGGAAAGTGAGGAACTGTTCATTCATTGGACTCCTTTCTTTATTATCTGTACAGCGGCGCATGTTTTTCCCATGAACATATTCACTGACCCTACCCTTTGCTACAGCATTTCGAGAACCGTCAAATTCTTGCGCTTTGTCGCATCTTGCCTTTATTATTAACACGAAGTCCCTCCTTCGTCCAAGTTGGGATCTCTTCTTTTTAAAACATTCCCTGTACCTCCCTTCAGTCTACAGTCTATGGTATCCAGTACCCAGAAATAATGTCTTGCACGTGTATCAGAATAAGAGATCAAGGAGGTGTCTTAAAAACGTAACAAGGAAATAAAATTGTCGGGGCACGTATAGCTGAACTGTGTACTGAGAAAGGGATTGGATAAGAAGACATATGAGAAAACAGAGAAGCGGAGAGAGGAAACAGAGTCACGTGTGCCAGGATGGACATAACACTGGCGCCTGGTATGCCCTTCAATTCCTACATATGCTTCTTTCTAAGAATATTCTGCATCATCTCTTGTTTCGGTAAAGACATGCTACCGAATAAGATTCTTCTTATTACTTCGGGATTTCAGTAATTTATGTAAAAATCGTGAGACATATATACGTTTTTCGCAAGTAGATTATGTATCTACTCTCTACTGAGCACCTTGGAAGACGTGAATTCAGACAGCATAAAAGGAAGACATCGTTCATTTTCTAAGTTACTTTCAGATAAAAAAAGTAGCAACAAACACTCGATAAGACGTGTGGTTTTATTTGGGTTAGGAGGGATGTGATAACTGCCTTTCACAAGACAAATTCTAGCACGTCATAGAGTATTACCAAGCTCCCGATGTGGGAAGGAATATTTAGCATAACCTAAAATCTGGAAAGCAGAAGTTCCTTACTTTTTTCACAAGCATCAATCATCCAGACAAATTCGGAAAACAAACTAATTCAGTCTCATTCTCTCACCCAAACTGTCAAGATTCCTGCAATTCTCGTGCACCTGGCTGCCCATACATCTGTCAAGCAATATATTCCTTTTGTTATCTTAATAAAATTTTATGTAAAATTTTCACATCTTTAATATTTGTTAATCGAGACGACCAGGACATGCTATTCTTTTTCATTACTATGCTGAAAATGTTATTGGAGAATTAATTACTAGTTTCCACATACGCAATTTCTTCCATTTCTTTCTCCGTCTTAGGTTTGCACATACTCCTAATCTCTCTGTGCATTCTTCATGAACGATTCAGCACAGGAATATTATTAGTGAAGCAGAGATATTATGGTGCAAAACATAGTATGAAGTGTACCAAGGATTTGTTCAATTTATCGTTCGAAGGCGGTACGTGAACATTTACATGATAGAAAAGCGTGAAGAAAGAACACCAACAAGATGCAACAATATAGATGATTTATTGTCAGTTGTAAATGTTGGTTATATACAACAGTCTCGACATGTTTCGGGCATCTTTATGCCCATCGTCAGGAGAAAATACCACTTTTTACTGCATATGGAGTGTATTTGCTGGTGTGAGCACTGCGAAGGTTGCTGCTCGAGCAGCAACCTTCACAGTGCTCACACCCTCAACGTAGCACCACAGTACCGAAACCTGCCACATCCAACACTACCAGCAAATACACTCCATATGCAGTAACACGTG
>Ga0123357_10006072_pt1 | contig 14629 bp, 4 predicted proteins | sample TergutEmb28metaG_FD_89873 | JGI IMG/M metagenome (GOLD analysis project Ga0123357, IMG submission 89873) | Embiratermes neotenicus P4 segment gut microbial communities from Petit-Saut dam, French Guiana - Emb289 P4 | ecosystem: Host-associated > Arthropoda: Insects > Digestive system > Gut ...
ATATATATATATATAGGGAAATAAATAAGTACTTACCTGTCTGCACATCAATAGACTGTCCGTCCATTGCATAGTTTGAAATCGCGATTCATTGCGAATTTGTTATAGACTCTAAAATTTTATATGAATCTTACCAAACTTATCGATGGAAGGTATAACATTTATTATCCTAATGTGTAGACACGGGTTTCAAATCTCAAACTGAAAATCGGTTTTCTTAACAATATTTTCGGAATATTTCTCAAACGCTACATGCAAATGTCACCATAGCACCTTAAATTAAGCCACGGCAGCTTCCTCCCATATCCTTTCCAATTCATTATTCTCTATCACCCCACACTTCGACGGCACACAATCTTAACTACTGACAGTACTGTTTACTCAACAAATTAAGTAAACTTCAAGACCGTCTGCAGAAATTAAGGGACAGAAGGTAAACAACAGAGACGGAGAACAATGAGTCATACGGACATTTCTGCAAAGCGCACGGGTCCTCATGCACGGAAGCGAAGAAGGAGCGTCGGAAATAAATTGTTCTGCCGGTTAATGATATCTTCCGATAATGCAACTCAAAGGAAGGGTGTTTGTCGCTAAACACCACAGCATTTCGGTACACGCTAAAGTGACATCCATCGAGTTACTCACTTGTTAGTTTGCGAAGAATATATGTACATTATTTTGAGACAACCTGTATGACTACTTCAGCGGAAACGATTGTGTTAGCCGAACTTTGTAATTGTTGTAATCAAATGCGTAATTACTGATTTACCGCAATAAAGGTAACTGCAACATTAAACGAAACCGATTTTTTTTTTGTTATCAAATATTAAATCGTTGTGGTTATTCGCCAAACTTATAGCCTTTGACGTGGGCAGCTCTATGAATACTTCATAAAGCATTTGGACTCTGTGATCACGAGGATCGTCAAACACAGCGACCATCTGCATTTGTAAAACACAACGTTCATTTGAATAAATAATATTTCATGAAAGGAATAGACTAAAGTCAAATTTAGCGTCTTGTTCTATTTGATGCTAATCTTGTTTCTGGATGTTGACACAGCAGGCACGTGGGCTCTGTTGATAAACTACTTGCTTCAAACTTCTGGATCAAAAACATAGGCAAAACAATCAAATTCCAAATTCCAGGTCGGGATAAACAAGAACAATAAATAATAGTGAAAGTCTAAAATCGATCTAGTTAGAGAATGTATTCGCAAACTATCTTAAAAGCATTCCATTTTAAGGAGTGCTATTTACTAAATCACAGAAATTTAAACCAACAGAATACATCTTAGAAAAAAAAAACATAAATGTCTGTAATTTATATCCTATTCGTGGATTACTTAATAAAGCTTTATTAAATTTATACCATTTCAAATAAGAGGTGTTAGGTAACTCTAAATTACGGCTTGTAATAAATGGCGAATGATTTAAAGGAGAAGTTATTGTAATCAACGCCCTCACATAACTCATTTGTAGTCGGCAGGAGAAAGCATAAAAATACTTCGTCATAAAAAAGTTAAGTTCTGCTTGTCAGATGGACGTCCCTCGGAAGCGCCAGTAGCAACCATGTACCACATACAATATGCGATTCACCTCTACCGGCCTAAGAATTTGATACAAAACGAAGATTTTGGCACACCGAATAAACACAGAAGCACTGAAGCTGTAGAAATCTGATCTTATGAGTCGACGGTTCTAGAACAGACATCTTATTTGCACAATTAATACATCCACCAACAAATCCACTTAACAAAATACAATTTACGACAAATATTAATTTCCTACATGTTTCGGTACCCGGGTGCCATCTTCAGGAAGTCTTTCCTATCAAAGGAATACAAGCCCAACACGTTAATCTATGTACTGCATCGTCCTCATTATAATGACTGAAATACTGAAATTCTAAATTACATAAATTCATAGACATAAAATTACAAACCACGACACTGTAACTTTATGCCTATTAAATTTACATAGTTTAGAATTTTAATATATTAATCATTCCAATGAGGGCGATGCAACACCTAGATTAACGTCTTGGATTTTGATGCCTTTGATCGAAAAGACTTCCTGAAGAAGGCATCCCGGTACCAAACACATAGGAGATTAATATTTGTCATAAATTTATTTTGTTAAGTGCGTCTGTTGGTTTATGCATTAATTATTAAAACAAGCACGGTGTGAAAAAAAACATAAAATTGTCAGCATAAAACAAAACACTAATTATAATAATTGCAAGATGAAGAGCGCTATATTATGGGTTAAGACTATGACTCTCAATTATCTAGTAACAACATAATAAGGTACCGAATGAACCCACTACATCCATCTTCAGGTTTAATAAATTTCTAACAGAATACATTTGTGTCACATCGTATGACAGTATTCCATTCACTATTCTGAGAACTTGAAATCTCAAGTAACGAAAACTATTTGTTTTTCTGGATGAAAACATCACATGACAGTGAAAATCTGACCCCATGCTTACAACAGTCACTTGCCCTATTCATGATTAAGGTTATTTCATTTAAAATGCATGTTATACTACTTTATCTCTAACATATAGGTTACTTCGGGGACGTCAGAGATAGCATGGTGGGTATAACGAGTCGCTAAGGGCTGGGCGGTCCGAGGGTCAAATCCGGTGTGGGCGAGATTTTCGGTGCTGCCCAGACCTGCCAGCCACCTGTACAATGTATACGGGGGTTTTCCCTGGTGCGAAACGGCCGGAGAGGGGTACTAACCACCAACCTCCTCCTAGTGTCTGTTTGCGACTGGGTAGGAGCTGTACCAGTACATCCACTCTGTGATTTCAAAAGCATGTCGTGGTGTGACCTTTACTCTTTACTTTGGGAAGGTCTAGGTTGGGAAAATGCTTCAAAACTTATCTGTCCTCATTTCCGCGACAGTGTGTCAAGTTATCTATATTGTGTTTGTTCCCTCTTTGCTTACGTTACTTCTCTACTCTCTTGATAAATCTTTGGGTGCATTTCAGAGTATGACACGTGAATCCCTTCCTTGTCTCCAACTACAATGAAAATCTCACGCTTTCCCACCATCTGTACCACCCTGGATTTCTGGCATGTACCGAGTACACAATGGAGAACACATTTTCTAGAAAGTAATCCTGCCCTTACTTTTTAAAGAGCAGTGGTTGCACACACACACTACCTGCTTGACACAAAAAATCAGAATTGTGTCCACATGATGTGCTTACGTGTTTTGCATAATTCTTACAATAAAACGAATGAACGGGCTGAGAAGAAACGTGTTTACTGTGAGGTAGAAACAATATTTTTATACACGTGTCACATATATATAATTATAACATGAAAAGGAAATTCAATAAAAACTAGCAAATTTTCTCAAAAACTGGGAATTTTAAACACATGTAAATCAACTTTGGTCAAGAAATTTTCAAGAATAAAAGTCCGTCTCCATTCTTTTACATGGCAGCAGAATTTGGACCCTTAAAAATTTAAAAAATGACTGACATCAATTAAGATAAAACTTTTCAGAAGAACGGCTGGGTGCACTCCATTTGACCACAAAAGGAATGAAGAAATTTTGAAAGAGCTGTAAGTAGAACCAGTTGACGAGAAACAAAGAAGATACAAATAAAATTTGCCACGACATGTAAAAAGAATGAACAACAGCAGGATGAGAAAAATAATGCTGAATTATAGACAAAATGGAAGAAGAGAACTTGGAAGAACTTTGAAGAGACCATTAGACGAGGTTGAAACAGGTCTATCAAGGACTACTCGTGACGGATGATGATGTGTAACATGGAGTGCTGCTTATTTGGTTATTTAAGAAAATAAATTCAAATATTCTTGTAGTTTTACAACATGCGCTAATGAACATCACATTGCATCTGGCGCTGAAGAGCGCAGATCAGGGACCACGAAACACAGGCTACGAAAGGTCATCAGTTCCTATCACCAACAGTGCATTGGGAGACCACTGCTTATAGGTTCTGAGCAAGTACAGCAATGGTTTCCCTGAAGATGGTGTAACAAACGCCGAAACATGTAGGAGGTAAGTGGTAATAAATATATGTATTTAACATAACATGTGCATTTAGTTGGAATAAAAAGAAGTGAATGATTGTAAGAATGCAAGGAGTGGAAAACTTCAAAAGACCTTCAAAATAAACAATACATTTTCTTCGTCTTCCTCCGAAAGTTGTGGGCGCTCTTTAAATCTGCTCAGCGGTTCAGAAGTTTGATTGGTTTTCCACTCTATCCCTTGAATAATCTTGGAGGAAATGTACACATAGTATTAAGTATTATACCATAAGCTATTCGGCACTGAACCACTCTCACTTCTCGATGTTCATTCTATTCCCATATCCAAGTCTCAATCACTACATGGATGTAATTTACATTTAGTCACTTTTATTTTAAAACCTGCTCTTCTAATGACTGGACGTCATTACACTCTAAAATACTTGAATGATGTCTGAGTAAACAATACTGAATAGACAGACATATATTCACTTGAAACTTCAGACAGTAATAGTCATTTACTTCACAATAGATGTGAAAAGGATGAGTACTATTACTACACGTACATACCTAATACGTACATATTCCCTCTTTCAATTTGCAAGTCTGGAACCTGATTCTCCACGAGTATTGAATACTTCAACACATATCCACCAAGCTTTCCATTCGTCTCAGGGCTTCTATCGCAATTGAAAAAAAAAGTCAAACTAAACCATTAAATGGACTTGCATTAGGTGCAGGTAGGGTCTTTGGGGAACACCCGAGCGAGGTGTATGTGTGTTTGGGTCGATAAAGGTGAGAGGTAAGTGGATAGTGAATTCCTGATGGTGTTAGCAAATGGCACGTGAAGGCAGATGACTGGTTTCGTAAGCAAAGGAATACGCAGGCCCTTCGCTACTGCCTGGTTCGTGACACATTAGGACTGACACGTATTACAAGTGTCACTTTTTTCCTTTATGTACAGAAATAAATACTGCCACTTTCATGACACATCTCACTACAAGTAGTACCAGTTGTTATAGTGCAATTCAGGGTTCCGAATGATTACGTTTTAAGGTGAAAAATTCTCAAAAGTCTACTTCTATTTTGAGTGTTTTCGATGCTTCTTTTTTTCCTTCCCCCTCTAACCAAAGCTGGCGTAAAAGACCATTTGGAAGGTCTAGGCATAGGTGGGGCTATACCGGAATTAAACAGAGCGTGAGGATGTGAAATGCGTTCAACTGGTTGGTTTGGTGTGTTGGTTTGGTTGGTTTAGTTGGTTGGCTCGATTGGTTTGGTTGATTGGTTGGTTGGTTGATTGGTTGGTTGGTTGGTTGGTTTGGTTCGTTTAGCTAGTTATTTGGTTTAGTTGATTGGTTGGTTTAGTTGGTTGGTTGGTTGGTTGGTTGCTTGCTTGCTTGCTTGGATGTTTGGTTTGGTTCGTTTGGTTGGTTTAGTTGGTTTAGATGATTTGGTTCGTTGATTCAGTTGGTTGGTTGGTTGGTTGGTTTGGTCGGTTTAGTTGGTTGGTTCGGTTTGTTGGTTGGTTCGGTTTGTTGGTTGGTTGGTTGGATGGTTAGTTGGTTTGGTTGGTTTAGTTGTTTCAGTTGGTTTGGTTTGATTGGTTTTTTCGGTTAATTGGTTCGGTCGTTCTTTCGTTTGTTCATTCGTTAGTTCGATGAAGATTCTTATTGTAGCGGGGGGACCGCGGTAGTACATTGGTTAAGGTGCTGTGCTATAAATCGGAAGGTCGCTGGTTCGATCCCAGCTGGTGTCAGTGGATTCTTAATTGACACAAAATCCTTCCGATCGCACTATGGCCCTGGGGTCGACTCAGCCTCTAACAGAAATGAGTTTTAACTTTTCTCTACAGTACGGATTTTAAACCTCATTTCAGCGAAATATTTCGAAATAAAATGGATCAGACTGAAGGAACTAAAGAGATTGTTGTCTTCAGCGAGTGAATACACATGCCTTAAGCAAAGTACAAGTTCGCAAAGAACGTACCTAAGAAATGCGCTTGGACCAGTGATGTACAATTTTCCACTCTTGTATTATGTTCAGAAATGCCAGTAATGTAACAGAAGAACGCAGAATTCGACATTCAAAGGATTCACTCCGTACGTTATTCAGCAGCAACATGCAGAATTATCCCCTTCAAAAACTGACAGCTAGTTAAAAAAAAAAACAAAAAGTCTATTACAGTTTTAATTTGCCCGTCAAATATCCAACCAGCCATCTGTGTGATTGTCCAATAAAATCAACAATACTGCCAATATTGATATGAAATTTTGACGCCAAATTTGTGGTAACTGCTATATACGTTTAATGACTTCTGATAAATATTTTAACGTTCAACCATGCGAAAAATTACTCAATTACTGTGCATGATTCATGTTTTATGCGTGTAACACAAACAGACTGCAGTGAGATTTGCTGAAAGTGTTCTTACTATATAAATTGGAGTCTCGAAGTACAAAATACAGACAAAAAACAGCACGGCTAACGAAGTTTGTGGTCCAAAACAACAAAACAAAAAAAAATCTCGCCGCGTCTGTTCACAATTAAAAGCGTATAATCATAAGCAACACGCTAAATTTTCCTCGCTTAAATCAATGGATTCTCCTTGCTCTGTTACATGAAGATAACGTTCTAAGTAAAACTGTTTATATAGTGGAGAATCAAACGTTAATTCATCTTGAGCGACAGGACAGAAATCAATTCTACACAAAGGGGTATCGAATGAATCAATGTCTCCATTGAATTCCACATCTCCTTTCTGCTAAATGTATGATAGCATATGTATATGAATTTAAAGCAGTTCATGTAGTGGCTACGAAAGATTGCAACCGACCGTTTAGTTTGTCGGTAATCACTCGTACAGAAAGTATTATGTCAACTAACATGGAAGTGTGAAACTTAATGCTGATATCAAACGATTTACCTGGTTACGTTTTTTTAAGTTTGAGAACATTAATAAATTATAATCTTATAGACTGTACACTCTCCTTTTTGCAATAAAAATGGCCGTACTTGCATACAGTTATACTCCAAATTAAAACTTACGAAATTCTTCAAATAAGTTGGTATATATATATATATATATATATATATATATTTGTCATTGTTATTCATATATTTCTTTCTTCCTAATAACCAAAACCAAACGTCTGAACAAATCCTCTGCAATGGACAGACTTCTCCCTATTTTCAGAACTTCCGAATATAAAAGAGTCTGTTTAAACTACTAACAAGTCAAACGATACACGAACATGCGGAATTTATCCCAAAGCTTCACTACTTTCTTTGACACAATATCATATTGATTTATCGAAATCGACAGCCATAACATTAAATTGTTATTGACAATGTCGCTACAGGGACACATTTAGTTGCTGAACTAACGCCGTTTCCGAAAAAGGCTGCCTAACACTTCGTTCAGGGACAGCTGTAGGTCTACTTTAAAACAGGAATACTGAACGCCATACATTCGCGTGCTGTCCTCACTGAGACGTAAGATAAGATAATGTTCCTATTGTGCAACAGAGATGCGCTGTTCGTACGCTGGTTTATTTCTGTCGAAATTATTTGAAAACTGAATTATTTTTTGTGATAATTTAATTGAATACTCTACAGCTGCACGTAAGCAACAAGTGACTGGAAAGGTTGCAGTATAAAAGGACGAAGCATATTAGAAAATAAAATTAAAGAGAAATGGTTTAGCGAATTCACATTTAAAAAAACAATCTGCTTGATAATCATCTACTTTACCACAAAATTATTCCTAGGGAAATTTGCTAACTGACTTTAAAATAAAGTTTCATATCCCGATATTCATTAATTTGTTCTCTAGTACGTATTATGAAAGGATCACTGCTGTCTTGCAGCAGTATACAGGGAAATGTCTATTGTCGTGTCACAGACCACATTATTACTAGGCATTACACTCTAAATCGGCTGAAGGATGAAGCTCTGTAACACCCAATTGCAGGACACAAGGACATTTTAGTGCAGAATTTAAATTGTGGAAGTTTACTCCATGTCCGCATCTTCTGTTACTGGTTGCAGCACACATTCTCGTAACGTCAGTGACTTTCTAAAACCTGGAGATTAAAATATTATAGCGCTATAATGGTGAAAGTATTCACCATTGCATTCCATTGCAGAAGAGAAACTGGTCAGAAAGAAGCTCAAGGAAACTTGAGCACAGACGACGTGATAATTAAAGTTACAAGCAAAAAATGATTCCGTAATACGTACACTGTATGGTTTTCATTTGTTATTATGATAATAGACAACTGTAACGTCAGCGACAAAACAAAGCTTTAATATACAGAGAAACTTTCTCACTTCTAACCAGCTTTGGTAAGTTACAAATTTTCGTTGGAAAAGTCAGAGGTATCATTCTGGCTTTAAACGTAGTTGCCGCTTTAAATAACAATGCTGGCTTTAGTCCGTACGTAAATTTCAAACTTTTACTTTCGTTCTATTCACAAACAAACACATGTGAATAAGAGTTTCAACACGAAAACAGACGAATCTCGTACAGTAAAGGGATCAAATCATACTATATTACAAAACAGTACATATTGTTTCAAAATACTGTTTCCTATGCGATAAAACATTTTACTGATCACGGATGACTAAGTTTCATAGACTGAATTTACATCATAAACGACCAGGCCAAAAACACGCGTGGAGCTTCGCATTTCTCAGAATTTTGTTTAACGGGTGAATGATTTTCCACATTAATTCCGTATCTAAACACTCACAGAGCGGTGGAGTTACAGGAAAGGGCAGTACTATTTCGATTGGATGCCTACACTATGCGCAAGATCTCTTCTGGCATTTCCATTTCATTAATGTCAGATGTAAAGCAGATTTTATCTCCTGAGAATCAACAACACAACAGATCTTATCAATAGCAATAATGACATCAGCCAAAATACAAGCAGATTCAATAAGAAAGCATAAATAAATTAATCGTAATGTAAAATTTCAATAGTTTTATGAACAGGATATCATAAAATAAGCGAAGAATTAGGAGGGGGCAGGTACGTCAAAACACAACTGTCTTTGTACCCGTTTTATTAGGCTGAGGACATGCTTCGGCCACTGTGGGCCATCCTCAGGTCACAAAAATGTATAGTGAGGAAAAACTATACGGTATAAGATCATTAGTTTTGGTACATATTGAGAACTTTCAACGAGATCTCTTTGTCATGCGGATGATGCATCTAAAGATTAAGCGAAGAATGTATTCTGTCTTCAAAACGCCAATTTTTCACACTAAGATGCCAGTTTGGAAGTAACCATAAGATATGAAATTTGGCAAACACGTGGTTGAGTATTCTTTGTATGTAATGAGATTCGTTTAAAGCTGTTTGGGGTAGGCGGTGGCGCTGTTGGTTGAGGCACTGCGCTACAAGCTGAAAGGTCGTGGTTTCGATTCCAGATGGGGTCACTGAGATTTCCGGCCGCGCTATGGCCCTGAGGTCGACTCAGCCTATAAGAGGGGATATAATGTGGGTAAAGGCGGCCGGTCCGTAGGGCTGACAGCCTTACCACGTTTATGTGTCGACTGTCTAGAAATTCTAGTAGTCTCGATCTGCAGCCGTAAGGACGTTTCCAGGTGTAGCTTTTACAGTTATTCACTTGTACATTTAAAAGTTTTCCTAAATATTTTTAAGAAAATGTACAAGATCTCTGTTTCTTACTTTGTACAGACTGAGAAATATTCTTACAAGTCAAGAATCTATAGTCATTTTCACTCAACATCGCGGTAGATCCATAGCATTACTGCTTCGCGTCTGAAAATTCCAGCGTCGCTATTCGGCCCCCATATCAGCTAACTACCTAAGAGACCTCTTGAGTTTTCTTAGTCGCTCCTGACAAACGACGAGATCTTACTTCAAATTACACCATTACTGAATGTTTCCAAACACTTTTCAATTCAGTAATCAATGCCTCTGTTTACCAGTCGATGCGGGGAATCCGTGATATTGAAAGCGTCCGTAAGTAAAATATTATTTAATTAATGAAGACACATTAACAATTTATGCACGGTTACTTCGGAGTAAGGAACCAGTTCTCTTGTCGTTGACAATGTAACATTTAAACATCCATAAACCCATATCGTATGACTACTAACGGACTACCACGCGCCTAAATAAATCGGACATGAATCGTTGTTAAGCCGGTAATTAGATCCATAAAAGCATACGACTCATGAGCACGAAGTTTATTTGATATAAAATTACCATATTATTTACATTGTGAGTGGATCCCAAGCTCTCGTGTGCTTCATATGCATACTGACGCCACTACAGTGAGCAGATTCTAGGTGTGGCCCTGCCTTTAAACGCAAAATCTCGCCATTCTCTTGCAAAGAGAACAGAAGGACGGGGTGCAACTCTCTTTAATGACCTCACTTCTCCTTCCTCGTGCAATCTCATTATCACAAGTTAGCACCTTCATTTATGTACGGCCTCTCAGCACCTCAATGCCGATTAGCGCTCCGCAAGCGTAATCATACAGCTTCTGTATTCAAAGATTCTTGGTAGGGAAAGCGTAGAATTTCTTTTTTTTTTCTATTATTGTACCATCTACACTCACTATACAAGACTGTTACTCACTCAGCCACACCAATACGGACCCGTGGCGGATTGTTGTGAACATGGTAACAAGTCTGCAGGTCCAGATTATCCGAAAACTTTCGCTCATGCAACCGGCCACGGTAGTACAACTTCATTTTGTCCAAGCAACAGTGTCCGTAAAGAAAAACATATTTTCGTCTGACAAAATGGTTTCGGCAGAATTGCGGTGATACCCTCTACCCAGGAGTAGGCGACCCGAGACTTCACAACCTAAAACAACACTAGAAATTTCAGTCTGCGTCTTTCGAATATTTAAATTAATATATCTACAATACTTCAGGAGAAAGTAATATTTCACTATTACGCTGCATAATGAGCGCCTAGTGTAAATGATTGCTGGCCTGGCCGATCGGCAGGCAGTGGGATTCTGGGAGCTAGCGTGTCAAACAGCTCGGCGCTTGCTAACTTGTTACGAATTATTCTAACCCATAGAGTGATTTGTGTATCGTCGTCAGAATGTTATCTTCCGTTAGGCCACTAATATCAATCAATGAGATTTCAGTCTTCATAGCATAATGGTAAATATATGTACCATCCGTTTGAACCACAGATGACTCTAACACTTGCAATTACTTACTTAAACAACATAACCGGTTCTTCTTTGTAACGGAGACGCAGTGTGTTTGTTTGAGATACACGTAAATTTGCATCTGCCAGTGACATGCAGGCATGTGTACAACTCCAAGCTCCGGCCGGGATCCCCTGTACCTATCGCATAGAGGGCAGCGTGGAGCGCAGTGACTGTGTGGCGCTTTGCCGAGGAGATAAATCTTTTGCTTCTGTCGAAAATTGAACCGCGATGTTGTTTGTCCAGGACTCCGTCTAGTCACTGTACTGAATATACCATCCTAGGCTCCTTTACCATGAGCTACTGACCGTATTGCTCATTGTCGTTTATATTGCTTTAGATGAAATTCCTGCTTCAAGGTGTTTGTGTGTGCTTGCGTGTCAAGTACTGTTTTAGAAAATAGGCTGTAGATCATTCAGGCCACCCCGGTGGTATATTTAAAAATCTAGAACTTCATGTATTTGCAACAACAACAGATTTCGTTAGGTAAAGGTAAGGATCTCCCGTACGTATCACGAAGGCACAGAACGAAAGTGGAGTTACAGCACCACTCAGTCTCAAACTCGGCGCTAAATGGAGGTGAGAGGTCAAAGTTTCGCTCCGGCGACTCTGTCACGTGGAAAGAAGAAATAAACAAAATTGACTTAATACGAGGATCCTAACTGCGCATTACATGACAGTCACATTTACAGTTGCATTGTTATGGAGCACAAAATCCACAGAGACGACCTCTGTAAACAAACATCAAACTGAAGCAAGAAATCTCATTTCTGTCACGCAGTCTTATTTATTTTTTCCAATTTATTGTTCAGAACTCACTGACAAGTCACATGACAAATATCACTGGAACGAACTTTACAATTAAACATCTCGAGTAACTTATGGAATAACAAGCATTCCACTGCATTGTAAAACCAGTATTTGAATTGTGAAGTGAGTTTGCAATTTGCAGATAAAAACTTACATTTTTTTTCTAATTTTAAATTAATTTGAAGGGTAAAGAGAAAAGTTATTATTGAACACTGACTTCATAAATACGACGCCAGTTAAATGAACTGTAAATAAATCGCGTTTACCTCAGAGAAAGGTCTATATATTAAAAAAAAAAAAGGTTCATTCCACTTCGAAGAAAAAGAACAATTGCGGCTAATATTGAGATAAGAGCACAAAAACATTTATCTCTAGCGAAATAAAACGGTGGTGACCCGGTGATGTGCAGGGCGTCCTGCTCCTTCTACAGTTACATAAAACAATGGTCAGCTAGTGATGTACACTAATGCTGCACCATCCGCTGTTGCATAAAGCAGTGAAACAAGCCCAACTGTAGTTTTCCCTCCCATAGATGCCACAAATCAAACGAATGGTATTAGACAGGAAGAGGTTAAGAAAATCCAGTTGATGGAAAAAGCACTGCAGGTTTGTAGGCTTCTCGATGGAAGCATGAAGATCGTAACGTGGGCTTCAGGTCTGTTCTGATGAATACGCTGAAAGTAGACAGTCACTCTTCTGGGGTGTTACACAGCGTAAATTGGTAAGTTAACCAATCCACGCTCCGTAACATCCCAGAAGAGCGATGACCTCATTTACACTGCTACGGAAGCCTGATGTAACGAACGTTGCAAATTATGTTCCTAAGTACCTGAATATATATTCCAAATAAAAACTTCTTCGAATTTTAATATTCCATAACGTTTCACTGTTAATATTGATGATGGTTTTGGATGTCTGCATTTTGAAGCAGTGGGCTGTGTTGTCGACCTTACCGAAGAGTTTGCTTCCAACGTCTTTAGAGTCGAAGAGGGCAGCGACCAAAAAACCAAACAAAACGCTAACTAAAACATGTGACTACTGTTAAGTAACAAAACTAGAAGTGGACCGGTCCCTGTGTCCACAAAAGAGCGAGGACTACTGCTCCCAACACGAACAGTGTGTCAGGCCTGTGTGTGCTGCTAAGGAAATGGTAAACAGCGTGCCCTTGCTAAAGAACGCAAAGATATACCAGCTACATTTGGAAAGGTAAACACATCAATCAGGTGTATGGGGGAGCAGAGGTATAGACCCTCTCATTCTTAAGTCAGCTCTAAATGGAGGTGAGCAGTCAGCTACGGGTACCAGCCGCTACCGCCGGTGAAAGAGTCCCTTTACCCTTTGAATAGGAATCTGAGTGGGATGCAGAATCGGTCTGGATGCTTCGAAAAAGATAAAAAAAAATCTCTTGCCCACGCCGGAAATCGAAATAAGATTCCTCGGTCATCCAGCCAGGAGAAAAAATTACAAATTACGGGACTTCAAGCGCCTTCGCCGTCCCAACCGGACTGGCTGTGGACCCTACCTAGCCTCGTATACAATCCTACCCTGGGCTCCATCCACCACATTAAAACAGACGGAACGTGTAGCTGACAAATAACTCCCATGTAATGCTGGGATGAAGTATGATACACTAGGGAGAGCAGAGTTTGAATGGTGACTACAGTACTGACTGGACAACCGGGTAAACTTCGGCAGAAGCAAAAAGATTGTTTTTTACAGGGAGCAGAATGAATCTAGGGCCCAATCAGTCTCCTATTCAATGGATACCACTGGCTATTTCCTCTGGGAAAAAGCGGTCAGGACGTGAAACTGACCTTTCAACTCCATCTAGCGTCGTGGTTAAGAATCCACCCCAATTTGTGTCTTCACGGAAACCGCGGTGACAACTCCATTTTACACCCTTTCTCCCTCACACATCTTCACAGTGGCCACTTAAGTTTTAAAATTCAAACCAACGGAGGACAGTACTAAGGAAAGTTAAATTATCAGGATTCAATTTATCTCAGACTCGGAATCTTCTTCACCACTTTTTCACGCAAAGGACAGCCAAAAAACATTGCGTACATATACACAACATTTATGTAAATAAGTAGCTATCTTCATGATGACGTAAACAGCACGGTGATATATATTATGGCTCTCAGAATAACCGTGACATATTATGATATTTTTAAATCCTTCTACATATTCCATGAAAACAGATTCCTCACGCCCCATCCCAGAATAGGATCTCATCCCAAGATAGGACGCTTATTAACCACTCTCATCCTGTTGCAACAGTAATTCTCTTTCAGATGTAATTCTCGCGCGCCGACAGTCCTACCCGCGACTCGTATAAACAATCATTGCTGCATTACTACACCACAGGGGTCACCACAGTTCTCTCAACCTTACTTTGCGCAGCCTCAAACTTCGTAAACCTAGTAGAGTGGAAACGGTATCTGGTGGCACACGGCGACGCACGGGAGGAGAAGTGAGGGGGAAAGAGGCGAATGGAGTGGGTAGCCAAGCAGTCTTCAGTTTCACTCGGAACAGTCCATTCAGTGTTACTACAATCGTTCTCGCCCGACCCGCACTCCAAGAAAGCCAGTACTCGACTGA
>Ga0123357_10006073_pt1 | contig 14627 bp, 14 predicted proteins | sample TergutEmb28metaG_FD_89873 | JGI IMG/M metagenome (GOLD analysis project Ga0123357, IMG submission 89873) | Embiratermes neotenicus P4 segment gut microbial communities from Petit-Saut dam, French Guiana - Emb289 P4 | ecosystem: Host-associated > Arthropoda: Insects > Digestive system > Gut ...
GAAAATTGATATTTCGCACAGAAAATATAATGATGAATACGAAATAAAAAACCTACTCGGAATAAGTGTTAAAACAATGAAAATCAGCGATATGTTTGCTCATAAACTTGTTGCATTGCTTGGTAGAAAAGAAATTGCCGACCGTGATATTTTCGATTGTTGGTGGTTTATGAGCAGCCAAACGCCTATAAAAACAACAATTATTGAAAACCTGACACAAAAATCCTATTCCGACTATATGCAGGAGTGTATTAATGCAATGGAGAATCTGCCCAAACGCAGTTTGCTTTATGGGCTTGGCGAACTTTTGGAACAGGATATGAAAACTTTTGTACGTAATAAGTTACGCACCGAAATATTGACTTTATTGAGGTTTTACAAAGATTTTCCGATAAGTTAATATCTAAATTTCAACCCCAAACTACCATTTTTAACTTTTGACCAGATTATGCAGAAATTCAATTTCAGATTTGAGGTACGTTACTTCATCTTTCAAACTATCAACAAGAGTTTGTGACATTTCTTTATTGTCTTGATAAAAATTCTCAATTTTTTGTTGGTATCCGGTTGCATTTTCATTATTAGTTTGTTGGAGTGAATCATTACCTATTTCTAATAGTTCCGACAAAGAGACGTTTAATATCTTGGATAGTTGGAATAGCCGTTCCACTGTTAATTTTGTTGCACCGATCTCTATTTTCCTGTATGCTGCAGGAGTTATGGACAGTTCAAAAGCTATATTTTCGTACGAAAAACCTTTCTTTGCTCGTGTTCCGGCAATCTTTTTAATTAATTTGTCAGTTTTATTTTCTTCCATAATGAATTATTGTTGTAATTATTTTTAATGCAAAAGTAAAGAAAATTTTATTAAAAGTAAAAATTTTTCACTAAAAGTATTTTTGAAGCGAAAAAATACCTTTTATCTTTGCAACCGTGATTTTATTCGTGAAAAAAATTACAAATGTAAATTTTATTAATAATTTTAATTTTAAAAACAATGAAAATCAAAAATTTTATTTTATCTTTGTGCTTAGTAATGGTAGTAATAATAGCTGTTAAGTGTGATAAAAATGATGCAAAAACGGTTAATTCAAAGATGGAAACATCTGCGATAATGACGAATGACGTTACATATCTGAATAATTTATACAAAAATTTGCATACTGAGAGTATTGATAGTATTATAAATTATTTGGATGAGCAAATTAAAACACGTTCATTATCATCTGAAGAAAAGCAAAGCACATTTAGATCTGAAGAATTAGGTTCAGATTATCAACAAATTATCAGTGAGGAATATGTGGAACCATATTTTGTAGAAAATACTGTTGATGGAATTTCAAAAGTAGAATACATTGGGGATTTCAATTATCAAAATCTGATTAATGATTCTCGATTATCTTTAGAAGATAGAGAAATGATATTAGTTGCATATGTAACCATTGATGATTTTTTACCAGATGTTCCTTATGGTCCAGGGTATTTGGCTTCAGATTGTTTAGCGGAATATAAATATGAGCTTTACAATATTTGTGTTTATTATTTTTCGCTGAATTTTATAACATTTACCCCTATCCTTTCACAGTATTTTGCTGATGCATGGAATGCAAAATTTGGATACAATCTTGTAACAAACAATCATCAGAATGATATTGATGCAGCAGAACGTAGATACAAGAGATGTTTGGGGTCATGAAATTTCTAAATAATACGGAAAATTTTATTAACAAAAAATATTAATGTTATGATTAGTCAAGAAATTTCGTTTTGGCGGATAGTGTTTCCGGTATATTATTTAATTTCAGAAGTAATTTATATAGTTGTTTTTATGTATTTTACAAAAAAAATATTGAATAACAACCGTATTTTACCCCAAAAGAAACTAAAATACATCTTGTTTTTATCTTGTTATTTTCATTTTCCGATTATTTTTTATTGGTTAATATCTGCATTTACTGTATGGTTATTGTTGTTTTACGCGGTAATAATTTTTGGTGCATTAACCTATCTGTTTTACGCCATTAGGGCAATTATTCGTGATGAGTATATTGACAACTCCAAGCGAACATTTTATATTCTTGCTGCATCTGTTATTTGGGTTTTTGGATTTTTCTTGTATTTAGGTCAATCTCGCGCTACTCGGTTAGACATGAAGTATCGGAAGAAAAGAGAGTCACCCGCCTTTCATGAATAGATGTACACCATTTCTCGAAATCGTTACTACAAAGTGATCGTTACACGTTGATGATAGATAGTTAAAACTCAAAGTGGAGGCTTTCTATCATCAACTGATCACAAATATTTAGAAACCTAGAACAATTATTATACTGTCCGATTTGGATATATTATTGGTTCATAAAAGTTTACTTTGATTTCAGTTGCCACTCAAACCCATCTTTAGTATCTTTTATTTCAAACCCGATAGCTGCCAATTCGTTCCGTATTTTGTCCGACGTCGTCCAATCTTTGTTTTGTTTTGCTTGCATTCGGATTTGCAATAACAAATCCACCGCTTTTGCAAAGGAATCATACGAGGCATTCTGCGCTTTTAAATCGTCGCGAATACCTAATAAGTCAAACAAAAACAAATCGAAAAACTGTTTCAAATCTTCAATATCGCCCTGTGTTAAGGCGATGTGTCCGTCAAGTGCAGAATTGATGTTGCGGGCAGCTTCAAAGAGGTATGAAATGACTATTGGCGTGTTCAAATCGTCGTTTAGCGCTTCATAGCTTTTTTGTTTCAGTTCGTTAATAGAAACTGTTGAAACTGCTGCTTTTGCTTCCAGACGGCTGATATTTCTGTATGCTTCCATCAAGCGGGTAAGACCTTTTTCGGACGCCTGCAAAGCTTCATTACTGAAATCAACCGTACTCCGGTAATGCGCTTGAAGAATGAAAAAACGGATAGTCATCGGCGAATATGATTGTGTTAGCATCTGATGATTTCCGGAAAAAAATTCTTCCAGAGTAATAAAATTTCCAAGCGATTTACCCATCTTTTGTCCGTTGACCGTGACCATATTATTGTGCATCCAATAGCGGACGGCTTCATGATCTGTTGAGGCAACACTTTGAGCGATTTCGCATTCGTGGTGCGGAAAAATCAAATCCATTCCTCCTCCGTGAATATCGAATTGTTCGCCTAAGTACTTCTTTCCCATAGCCGTACATTCGAGATGCCAACCCGGAACGCCGTCGCTCCACGGCGATGACCAGCGCATGATATGTTCGGGTGAAGCCTTTTTCCACAAAGCAAAATCGATGCTGTTGCGCTTCTCTTCCTGCCCATCTAATTCCCGCGTTGTATTCAGCATATCTTCAATATTGCGTCCCGACAAGATACCATATTGATGCTGTGCATTGTATTTTCCTACATCAAAATACACCGAACCTTCGCTTTCATACGCAAAGCCTTTGTCGAGAATCTCTTTCGTCAATTGAATCTGTTCGATGATATGCCCGCTGGCGTGTGGCTCGATACTCGGCGGCAGGACATTCAAAGCATCCATCGCTTTGTGATACCGGTTCAGGTAATATTGAACGACTTCCATCGGCTCCAGATGTTCCAAACGCGCTTTCTTCTCAATCTTATCCTCGCCCGAATCAGCATCGTTCACTAAATGCCCGACGTCCGTAATGTTCCGGACATAACGCACTTTGTATCCGAGATGCTTCAGATACCGAAAAAGAATATCGAAAGTAATTGCAGGGCGGGCATGCCCCAAATGCGGATCGCCGTAAACCGTCGGACCGCAGACGTAAATTCCGACATGCGGCGAATGTAGCGGTATAAAAACTTCTTTTTCCCGTGTAAGCGTATTGTAAATAGACAGTGACTGTTCCATGATGTTTCATTAGCAAAAAAAGGCTCACAATTTTTTTGTAAACCTCTTGTTTTCAAGTAGCGAGAGCCGGGAATGATCCGGCGACCTCATGATTATGAATCATGCGCTCTAACCAGCTGAGCTATCTCGCCATCGTTTTAGGACTGCAAAAGTAATGCTTTTTTACGGAGATTCCAAATATCAAACAATTTCTTTCATCAAAAAAACCTTAAATCCTTCAAAATCTTTCCCTAAACCAATACTTTGTTTTTGTCCTTTCATAAACTCCTGCAACCTTTCAGGAATTTCTATTGTGTGTTGAATAATACTTTCGATTGTATCCTTGAATTTGGCAGGATGAGCCGTTTCCAAAAATACGCCGGTTTCGTTGGGTTGAAGATTTTCCGACAAAGCGCGGTAGCCACAGGCGCCATGCGGGTCAAGCAAATATCCGGTTTCTTCATAACAGGATTTGACTGTTTCTCGAATCATGTCATCAGTACAACAATATCCGGAAATTAACTTTGTTATCGTTGAATGCTTATGATTATACAAATCCAAAATTCGCGCAAAATTGCTCGGATCGCCTACGTCCATCGCATTTGCCAATGTCTGAACAGACGGTCGAGGATTATAAACCCCTGTGAGCAAGTATTGTAGAAATATATTATTCCTGTTGTTTGCCGCAATGAATCGTTTTACCGGTAATCCCATACGTTGAGCAACTAATCCTGCCGTAAGATTACCGAAGTTTCCGCTGGGAACACAAACGACAATGTTTTCTTTTATGCCTGTCTTGCGCAACTGAGCATACGCATTAAAATAATAAAACGCCTGCGGCAAAAAACGGGCGACATTGATGGAATTAGCCGAAGTCAGCCTCAGCTTACCGTTTAATTCCTTATCTAAAAAAGCGGTTTTTACCAATGCCTGACAATCATCAAAAACGCCGTCAATTTCAAGAGCGGTAATGTTTTGTCCTAAAGTAGTAAATTGACACTCTTGAATAGCGCTTACTTTTCCTTTGGGATACAGCACATACACATGAATTCCGTCCACGCCAAGAAATCCGTTAGCAACGGCGCTTCCCGTATCACCGGACGTGGCAACCAAAACATTTATATCTTTAATTCCTTGTTTTTTAATAAAATAGCCAAGCAAACGCGCCATAAACCGTGCACCTACATCTTTAAAGGCAAGCGTTGGTCCGTGAAATAATTCCAAACTGTAAATCGAATTTTTAACAGGAACCAATGGGGTTTCAAAAGAGAGCGTATCATCAACTATCGCTTTCAATTCGGCAGGTTCTATATCATCGCCGAAAAATGCCGAAGCTACTACCAATGCCATTTCACTGAAAGACATCTCCGTAATGTTCTCAAAAAAGTCGTTTGGAAGAATATTGATTTTTTCCGGCATATAAAGTCCTCTGTCGCTTGCCAATCCTTTCAGGACGGCTTCTTCCAGCGTGGCTGCGGGGGCTTGATTATTGGTGCTGTAATAATTCATTCAAAAAATGATTTCAATTACAAAAGTATTAACCTTTGGAATGTTTCACTTTATATATTCCTATTAATCCATAAATTAAGCAACCTAAAGCAAAAACTCCCATCACTGCAATAAAATAAATCAGTTCCATAAAATTATTTTTTAAGTTTATTATCCAACCATAATAAAACAAATGCTGCCGCTATAAATAATGCGGTTACACTCCCGCCGACAAGAAACAATAATGTAGGAGGTATATCCTGTCTCATAATACCTGTAAGCAATATGCCTCCTATCAGCAATTTAGCAATATCAAGCAGGAATTTAGCAATATCTTTCTTCATTTATTTTGTTAAATCATTTAATATATATACAACAAAAATACAATTTATTTTTTAATAAAGTGATTATCAGAAGGAAAATATACAGATATTTTAAATCTGGTTAGGGCTATTTTTCACCCAAAAACAGCCTTAATAAATTCATTCCCTTTTAATAAGCCATATTTTCCCTGCTTAACCGAAAATTCATTAAACTCCGATACTTCATCAGGTATATTACCGGATTTATAAATCACAAAAGGTACCGGCAAATCAGTGTGGGTTTTGATTCGGCAAGGAGTTGGGTGGTCGGGTAATAACGCTATCGTAACCGGTTCGTCCCATTTATCCGTTTCCTCTATGATTGTTTTCAAAACACGGCTGTCGATGTCTTCAATGGTCTTGACTTTTAATTCAACGTCGCCTTCATGTCCGGCTTCGTCGCTCGCTTCAATATGAAGATAAACAAAATCTTTCTCTTTCAGGGCTTTGAGCGCCGCTTTCGCTTTGCCTTCGTAGTTGGTATTATACAAACCGGTTGCTCCAACTACTTTGATGCTTTCCAAGCCGGCATAAATTCCGATGCCTTTGATCAAATCGACAGCGGAAATGACGGCTCCCGTCCGAACAGGGTATTCTTCGAAAAGTTTTTTCATTTGCGGCTTGTATCCGGGCGACCAAAGCCAAATGCTATTCGCAGGATCTTTCCCTTCCGCTTTTCGTTTTTGATTCACCTGATGATTTTCAAGCAAAACTTGCGATTTGACGGTTAAATCGTTCAGATAGTCGGCTGTTACTTGTGAATCAGCGGATAAAGGGCGAATCATTACTTTCCTGAAATCGGTTCCCCGAACATCGTGGGGCGGAGTACAGTCTAAGTGTTTATCTCCTCCTTTCAATTTTAACAGGTGACGGTACGAAACGCCGGGAAAAAACTGAACCCGCTCATTACCTAATTTTTTATTGAGAAAGTGAACTAAAATTTCCGCCTCTTCGTTGGAAATATGTCCCGCCGAATGGTTTTTGATTTTTTCGTTTTCAATACAAATCAAATTGCACCGCATCGCCATTTCTCCGGGCAAAATATCAATTCCCATGCTTGCGGCTTCCAATGCGCCCCTTCCTTCCAAAACACTCGTCGGATCATATCCCAACACCGAAAGATTCGCTACTTCGCTTCCGGGGGACATTCCTTCGGGAACGGTAGCCAATAAGCCGGTATTGCCTTGTTTTGCCAAGCGATCCATGTTTGGCGTCCGCGCAAATTGCAAAGGAGTCAGGTTACCTAACGATTCGATAGGTTCATCAGCCATTCCGTCGCCAAGCAGAATGATATATTTCATCGTTTAATAATCATTATTTCAGCCGTTTATCGACCGAATTATTTTGCTCTATCTGTAATGTTATTGTTGGTTGGTCGCAAACTTCCGTTGGACCAAAGTATTGAATAGGTCCCGGATAAACATAATCAGTATTGACTGCCCACGCATCACGGTGAGCGGTAAACGTCTTGAACGGTTTTCCGTCTAATTTTACCAACGCTTTCTGTATTACAGGTTTCAAACCTCCATGCCGGCGTTCCATATTCATCATCATGGTAATGGGTACGCCTCCTGCAATCCATTCCGAAGCGGGCGCCGTCGTATTCCGGACAGACGACATATAGCCGGTTTTCCCAAAGCCGATTAATCCGGCTGCCGTAAATCCCAGCGAATAGCAATAATCGGCGTCATAATTCGATGGGGCGGCGCAACGTCCTTCGTATCCGAAGAAATGAACCTGAGCGGCGAACTTTCCTTTGAATGTCCCTTCTTTTGCCATTTCAGCCAGCCGGTTGCCAACCATTTCGGCTAATAATTTTTCCGTTTCAATCATCGAAACCTGAACATTTCCATGCGGGTCGCGATCCAATGTCAACTGACGGGCGACATTCTCCGGAAGACTGGCAAAGATTTTCGCGTTTTCACGGCTCAAATTATCCGTAATATGCGCTAACTGGTGGGAACGTTTGATTCGCTTAAATTCATCTTCGTGATGCGCCAGATAATCGTTCAGTTCGTGGATTAACTTTTTCATTGCCGGAATAAACTCAATCAAACCTTCCGGAATCAAAACGGTTCCGAAATTATTTCCATTTTCCGCCCTTTTGGCAACAATGTCGGCAATGTATTGAATAACATCGTCAAGCGACAGGTTCTTTGCTTCTATTTCTTCCGAAATCAAGCAGATATTGGGTTGTACCTGTAAAGCGCATTCCAATGCGATATGGGAAGCTGAACGTCCCATCAGCTTAACAAAATGCCAGTATTTGCGGGCGGAATTACAGTCGCGCTGGATATTTCCGATTACTTCAGAATAAACTTTGCAAGCCGTATCAAATCCGAAAGACGTTTCAATCCAATCGTTTTTCAAGTCGCCATCGATGGTTTTTGGGCATCCTATCACCTGTACGCCTGCTCCTGTCTGGGCATAATATTCCGCCAAAATGCAGGCGTTGGTATTGGAATCGTCTCCTCCGATAATAACCAATGCTTTGATATTCAATTTTTTCAGAATAATCAATCCTTTTTCAAATTGCTCTTCTGTTTCCAATTTAGTACGTCCCGAACCGATGATGTCGAAGCCGCCGGTATTGCGATATTCGTCAATAATATCTTTGGTCAATTCGACGTATTTATGATCAATCAGTCCGCCGGGACCTAAGATAAAACCATACAGCCGGCTGTCGGGATTCATATTTTTGATGCCGTCAAAAATTCCTGCAATGACATTGTGACCGCCCGGAGCTTGTCCGCCGGAGAGAATCACGCCGACATTTGCCGGTGGAAATTGTTTTTCTTTTTTTCCAGCCACGAAGGTAATGAGCGGCATTCCATACGTTTTTGGGAATAATTTTTGAATTTCTTCCTGATGAGAAACCGATTGGGTGGGTTGTCCTTCCTGTATTTTTACACTACCTTCCAATGTTTTGGGGACTTTGGGTTTATAAATAGCCCGTGCAATTTGTAAAGCGCTTTTTGTCATAACTATGTTGCTTTTTATATGTTCTTAAATGCTGCAAATTTCGTTATTTTTCTTCATATTTGGAACTAAATCGGGAAAAAGTTAAGAAAAAGTTTTATTTTTGCAGATAAAAGACAGGAAGATAGAATTATGAATTATATCGAATTAAAAATATCGCTCATTCCAAATACGGAAGTGAACAGAGACATAATATCCGCATTACTTGCCGAAATTGACTTTGAGAGTTTTGTAGAGACGGAAGCCGGTTTGAATGCTTATATTGCTGAAAAATCATTTTCGGAAGACGCCGTTGTAGAGGTTTTGAAAAACTTTCCCTTACTCGATGTTGCTGTTAAATATGAAATGGAATGGATTAAAAGCCGTGATTGGAATGAGGAATGGGAGAAAAATTTCTTTCAGCCGATTATTATTCAAAATCAGGTGATTATCCATAGTTCGTTCCATAAAGACATTCCTCCGCTACCTTACGATATTGTGATTGATCCGAAAATGGCTTTTGGCACAGGTCACCATTCGACTACGGCTCTGATGGTTGCTTATTTTTTGGAACAGGATCTCAACGGTAAATCTGTCCTTGATATGGGTTGCGGAACGGCTGTGTTGGCTATTCTGGCGCAAAAGAAAGGTGCACAACCGGTTATGGCAATCGATAACGATGAATGGGCGTATGAAAATTCGTTGGAAAATATCCGCATCAACCACGCTTCCGGCATTCAGGTGAAATTAGGCGATGCAAGTCTTTTGGGAAAAGAGCGTTACGATTTTATTTTTGCCAATATCAACCGGAATATATTGTTAAACGATATACCAACTTATGCTGCTTGCATGAATACAGGCGCTTCTCTTTTCGTGAGCGGATTTTTGGAAGAAGATTTAGCTGTCATTTCCGAAGTTTGTCAAAAGCATTTTTTGCAATTAGCAGGGTATAAAGAAGATAATCGCTGGGTTGCGGCGCAGTTTGTGCTTCGGAAAGGGTGAGGAGAAAAATAGAGAGAAAAAAATAACCATAGGAAATGTAAATACAGAATTTGTAAATTTATAATAACAATATGGAAAATTTAGCTGACATAGGTTTAATAGGTTTAGCCGTAATGGGCGAAAACTTAGTGCTTAACATTGAAAGTAAAGGATTTACGGTTGCCGTTTATAACCGTACGGTTTCCAAAGTAGATGATTTTGTGAATGGGCGTGGCAAAGGTAAAAAATTTATTGGAACCAGTTCGGTTGAAGAGTTGTGCAAATCGCTGAAGCGTCCGCGTAAAGTGATGATGCTGGTGAAAGCCGGTCAGGCTGTGGATGATTTTATTGAACAAATCATTCCTTTCCTTGAGCCGGGCGATGTTATCATTGACGGCGGAAACACGCATTTCCCGGATACGATTCGCCGGACGGCATACGTGGAAAGTAAAGGTTTACTCTACATCGGAACAGGAGTATCAGGCGGCGAAGAAGGCGCATTAAGAGGTCCTTCGATGATGCCCGGAGGATCGAAACCGGCTTGGGAATTGGTAAAACCAATCTTCCAGTCGATTTGTGCCAAAGCCGACGGCGCTCCCTGTTGCGATTGGGTAGGTGAAAACGGCGCCGGTCACTTTGTAAAAATGGTACATAATGGCATTGAATACGGCGATATGCAGTTGATTTGCGAGGTCTATCAAATCATGAAAGATCTGTTGGGCATGTCGGCTCAGGAAATGCACGAAGTGTTCAAAGAATGGAACGCAGGAGAATTAGACAGTTACCTGATTGAAATCACGCGCGATATTCTTGCCTACAAAAATGAAGAAGGCGAAGTGGTGGTTGATAAAATCTTGGATACCGCAGGACAAAAAGGTACCGGCAAGTGGACAGGCGTAGCTGCATTGGATTTAGGTATTCCGTTGACGCTCATCGGAGAATCGGTTTTTGCCCGTTGCCTTTCCGCACAGAAAGACGAACGCGTGATTGCCTCAAAACAGTTAACGGGACCAAAGCCTGTCTTTACAGGAGATAAAGCGGCATTTATCAATGATTTGAAAAATGCGCTGTATGCGTCCAAGATTGTTTCGTATGCGCAGGGTTATCTGTTGATGCGCGAAGCGGCAAAAGAATATAAATGGAATTTGAACAACGGAGGTATTGCCTTGATGTGGAGAGGCGGATGCATCATTCGTTCCGTTTTCCTGGGGAAAATCAAGGAAGCGTTTGATAGAAATCCGGACTTGACGAACTTGTTACTCGACCCATTCTTTAAGGACAAGGTGATTTCTTCTGAGGAAAGCTGGAGGAAAGTGGTTTCGACAGCGATTATGAATGGCATTCCCGTACCGGCGCTGTGTTCCGCTCTCACTTATTTTGACGGATACCGTGCAGAACGGCTTCCGGCGAACCTGCTTCAGGCGCAGCGCGATTATTTCGGCGCACATACCTACGAACGAATCGACAAACCGCGCGGGGAGTTTTTCCATACCAACTGGACGGGTAGAGGGGGAAATACGGCGGCTTCTACGTATGTTGTGTAACATTTTTTGTACTTTTGCACCCTTAGTACGCATGTCTTGGATAACGGTGATTTTATCGAAGCGTCCCACTTGGAAGGGCGCGGACATTTGATTGAATTGGTTCGTATCTTTGAAAAGAAAAATCCGGGATTGCCCATGCGCGTCGATCACGGACGCTTGATGCTTGACGATAAAGATAAAAACTATAATCAGGGATATTCGTTTCACGGACGAATGCTTGCTTTGGCTCAAATGGACGGCGTCATCGCTACGGTTAAAGATGAATTGCAGCGGAATTTGATATAAAATAAATTTATTCTATCTTTGTTGCATTAATTTCAAAAACCAACATTATGTTAACTGAGTCGGATTTACAGCAGTTAAAAACAAAAGGTATTTCTGTCGAACAGATAGAAGAACAATTGGCTTGTTTCAAAAAAGGATTTCCCTTTTTATCGATTCAAGCCTCCGCATCTGTTAAAAAAGGCATTCGATTGATTCCTGAAAATGAACAGTCCGTTTATTTGGATAAGTGGACAAATTATTTGAAGGAAAACAAAACGATAGTAAAATTTGTTCCCGCGTCAGGCGCTGCCAGCCGTATGTTTAAGGATTTATTCGAATATATTGATTCGACGGAAACAGCGTTAAATTTACCGTTCCTGAAAACTTTTTTTGAAAATATCCGGAAATTTGCTTTTTACGATCAGCTTCAAACGGCTTGTATGAAAAACGAAAATCGGAACATTGAGGCGTTAATAGCGTCCGGCGAATATAAGAAAATTATTAAAAATTTGTTGAACAAGCCCGGACTTAATTATGGGCAACTACCCAAGGGCTTGCTTCTGTTTCACCTGTATCCCGAAGGAGCGCGCACTGCTATGGAAGAACAGTTGGTCGAAGGCGCTTTGTATGCCTGTAACGCAACAAAACAGGTGCATATTCATTTTACGGTTTCGCCCGAACATCGCGAACTGTTTCGGCAGACAGCCGAAGCAAAAACCGTAGCATACGAACAGCGTTTCGGGGTAAAATACCACATCGGATTTAGCGAACAGAAACCGTCAACGGATACGATTGCTGCGGATTCGGAAAATCAGCCGTTTCAGGAAAACGGGCAACTGCTGTTTCGTCCGGGAGGGCATGGCGCATTAATCGAAAATTTGAATGATATTTCCGCTGACGTAGCCTTTATTAAAAATATTGACAATGTCGTGCCGGATACCTTCAAACCCATAACAGTTCACTATAAAAAACTGATTGCCGGAGTGTTGATTCATATCCGGCAAAAGATTTTCGAATACCTGCACAGGATTGATTCCGGAAAATATGAACACGCCGAATTAATCGAAATGCTCTATTTCCTTCAAAATGAACTTCGTATTAAGAATCCGGAAACCAAGATGCTGGAAGATGCGGAATTGGCGCTCTACATTAAATCCAAACTCAACCGTCCCTTGCGGGTTTGCGGAATGGTGAGAAATCAGGGTGAGCCGGGAGGCGGTCCTTTTCTGGCTGTTAATTCCGATGGAACTATCTCCCTGCAAATCCTCGAAAGTTCCCAAATTGATTTGAAAAATCCGGCAATGAAGCAATTGTATGAACAAGGAACGCATTTCAATCCGGTTGATTTGGTCTGCGCTTTGAGAAATTACAAAGGAGAAAAATTTGACTTAACCCGTTACATCGACAAAAACACAGGATTTATTTCGTTGAAATCAAAAAGTGGTAAAGAATTGAAAGCGTTGGAACTGCCCGGATTATGGAACGGCTCCATGTCGGATTGGAACACGGTCTTCGTTGAAGTTCCCGTTGAGACGTTTAATCCGGTGAAGACGGTGAATGATTTGTTGCGACGGGAGCATCAATAGCCTCTTTCTTCTGCAATCTTTATCAAGTAATTATACGCCGCCTCATATTCATTTGGAATTATCCCGTCCAAAATAGCATCTTTGATTGCCGCTTTCAGTTCGCCAACTTCATGTCCGGGAGGAAGATGAAATAGCTCCATTATTTGCAACCCGTCCACAGGCGGTTGAAAATTCCGGATACGGTCTTTTTCTTCAATCTCTTTTAATTTGCTGCGCACCAACTGGAAATTTTGCAGGAATTGCCGCACTTTTTCCTGGTTTTTAGAAGTTATATCCGCCTCGCAAAGCAACATTAAATCATCTATATCATTGCCTGCTTCAAACAATAAGCGGCGTATTGCCGAATCGGTTACTTCATCTTCCGCAAGGACAATCGGACGCAAATGCAACAAAACCATCTTTTCAACATACTTTAATTTATCATTCAACGGAAGTTTCAGGCGAATGAAAATATCTTTCAGCATTTTCATTCCGATAAATTCGTGCGTATGGAAAGTCCAGCCCAGTTTCGGGTCGAAGCGTTTGCTTTTCGGTTTGCCGATGTCGTGAAACAGAGCCGCCCAACGCAACCATAAACTGTCGCTGTTCTTCGCTAAATTGTCCAATACTTTGAGCGTGTGGCTGAAATTGTCTTTATGTCCGATACCGTCTTTGGTTTCAACGCCTTTCAAAGCGGTTAATTCGGGCAAGATAATTTCCAATAATCCCGTTTGCTCCAGCAACTCAAATCCGACCGAAGGACAGGGCGAAAGTATTATTTTATTCAGCTCGTCAATAATCCGTTCCTGAGACACAATTTCAAGACGATTCTTGTTTCGTTCGATTGCCTCAAAAGTTTCCGGAACAATAAAAAATCCCAACTGCGAAGCAAAGCGAATAGCGCGCATCATTCGCAGTGGATCGTCGCTAAAAGTGATGTCGGGATCCAAAGGAGTGCGTATCCGCAAATTTTCCAAATCATCTAAACCACTAAACGGATCGATCAAATCGCCGAATCCCTTCTTGTTAATACAGATAGCCATTGCATTCATGGTGAAGTCGCGGCGATTCAGGTCTTCTTCCAGCGTTCCGTCTTCCACTACAGGTTTCCGTGAATTGCGACTATAAGATTCTTTCCGTGCGCCGACAAATTCGACAGAATCGCCCATGTATTTTACCTGCGCCGTTCCAAAATTCTTGAAAACAGCTACGGAGGCTTTTTCCCCAAGACTTCCGGCAACCGCTTCCGCCAGCCTGATTCCGCTTCCGACGCAAACAACGTCTATATCTTTCGACGGACGATTCAAAAAAAGATCCCGAACATACCCGCCGACTACATAAGCATCTAATTGAAGCTTGTCGGCTTCTTCCGTAACGGCTTCGATTATTTTTCCTCTTAATTTACCAAGTATTTCTAAAACATCTATTTCCATGAAGTATTCATGCAATTGTTGAATGCAAAAGTAATGGTTTTCGGTCGATATACAATGAAAAAGACAATTAACTTATGTAAGTACGAAGTAACAAATTAAATTTCAAAGGACAAAACATATTCATAGGAATGGATGTCCATAAAAAAGATTGGAAAGTGAGTATTCGGTCAGAAGAATTGACTTACAAGACATTTACACAAAAACCGTC
>Ga0123357_10006074_pt1 | contig 14626 bp, 7 predicted proteins | sample TergutEmb28metaG_FD_89873 | JGI IMG/M metagenome (GOLD analysis project Ga0123357, IMG submission 89873) | Embiratermes neotenicus P4 segment gut microbial communities from Petit-Saut dam, French Guiana - Emb289 P4 | ecosystem: Host-associated > Arthropoda: Insects > Digestive system > Gut ...
ACTTCAGCAAGTAACAAAGCTCCCTGATGATGATCTGACAAGATCGAAACATGTCGGAGTGTTTTAAAGTGTTTTAAAAGTGTTTTATGTGAAATTATATGTGCATTCGTTGGTTGATAAATTAAAGTGATTTTATTGGTAACGGTTTTCCGAAATTTCTTCGGTGACTAATATCAGAAATCATAATACCCTCCTTTGTACAGTTCAAATTTACCTTCGAAGTATCTTCGAAATGCAGCTCCAATTGTCGGTTATAATATTCGTTATGCAGACCTTGCTGACCTAAGAATTCCTTAACCATGGAATAACATTTGGGCCTCTGTAACTCTGCGGACCTAACAAATCATAATGTCTGCAAATACTTTATATCCTTGAGGCGACACTATCGGATATCTCCGACTTTGTGTTCTCCTTAATACACAAACCATTTTCCCTTTTCTGTCGCTCTGTCACTCGCATAGAGCATAGCTTCATACAATAGGCCAATAGAACAGGTCTACTTATCTTTGAGTGTGGACTGATGACGGAAGCAGAGCCAAATTACGAAAAGTTACTTTTTAAACAAATTAGGAAAGGTGGATCAAGTCAGGTAAATTTTTCATCTAAAATTAAGATTTTTGTGTTTATGTTAACTAAGGATACTGTAGAGTGGGACTCGTGATTGAGAAGGGCAATGGAAGTTATTTAGAAAATACGTTTCAAATATAGTTAATCTATCAGTAATTACCAAAATGGTGACGGTGTGAATTATTGGACCTATGATTCATAAAATTAAACTTTTGGGATATTTACCACTATAAATTATACAAAGAGAATTTTACCTAAGTACATCTATTGTTGATTTCTAATTCCTTTTAGCTTTGTCATGCAGATTGAAGCCGTTGAAGTGAAATAACTATTACGATACGCATTACAATTTCTCATCAGAATGAACTCTGTATCTAAAAATATAAATATTAAAATTTGTTAATACACAGTTTCGCGTGCTGATTTTTACAGGTGTCATTTAACCTTTTAAAGGCTACTGGTTACGTGATGCACCAATAGTTTAACATTCGAAAATGTACGCTCTGCCCACACTGTATTTATGTGTTTTGTATTTTTCTGGGAACAAACAACGACTTGTGCAACTTCCTGCATAAACCGATTGGTTTTTATAACCGAGAAGAAAAGTGTTTACAGCGCGGTACGGACTGGGTCTTTAAATAAAGCGGTCTGTGCTTCGTCTTTAAAGGGTTAATCATTGCTCCCACCCTCCAATAATGTTTGCACGCACACGCCCCAGTGTTACATCATACGTATATTTTCTGTCTTGTTATCCTCTTTCACGGTTGCAAATTTCAAATTCTCATTTTAAAATTTCGAATATAGGAAGGACGGACACAAAATGAGATGCTTCAATGAAACATTCTGTAGTTAGACACCCTGTCTATATTATCCACATTTACGACAGCACATGACATACCAACTACAGCGCAGTATCTCTTTCAGAAAATGCAGCAATTCCGAGTCTTTCAATTAAAAACACCTCTCTCTTTATTTCTGCTTTTGGTTTCCATTTTATTCTCTCTTCACGCTTCCCCTTAAGTTCCGGAACCCCAGCCGTCTCTTCTTCCTCTGTGTCTAGAGGATGCTAAGAGAGAGATAGGACAACGAATGAGACCAACAATTTGATTGGGAACATTGACATTCTGATCAAGCCGTCTGCCTGCCTGTCGGGAGAACGCACAACCACTGACTCCAACCTCCTCCCCAATTTGTTCGATTCCCTGCAGACTCTAACGTCCAGCATCAGAGACCGTCAAGTAGTTTCTCTTCTATCTAAAGTTGTAGGACCTTGGGCAAATGAAAACCACACTTATTTTTCCACATTTTATTATTAAATCATACAATTCTGACACGTTAATACAAAACCTACAATTTAACATTCTTCACGGAATTAAAGAAAGAATTAGAAATAATATTTTTTTGGAATATAATGCTAAATAATGTACGTCAGCACAACTGTTTTATTACACAAATTAGTTATATAGACCACATGTTTCGACTATTAATCAGTCATCTTCAGGCCTATTTTAATCGGTTTAGTCACAAGATGCAACACACACATTGGGATCCAAGTGTGTTTACATCAATGGAATACAAATGATATAGTTTTATGTATTTCATTGATGTAAACACGCTGGGATCCCAATGTGTGTATAGCATCTTGGGAATAAACCGATTAAAATAGCCTGAGGATGACTGATTAATAGTCGAAACTTGTAGCCTACGTAATTACTTTGTGTAATAAAACAGTTGTGTTGACGTACAATTTTTAGCATTATACTACGTTTCTAGTACGTCGTGATGCTTCCGATCAATATTCTTTGTAGTTGTTCGAAAATATTGCCCTTCGATTTCTTCAGCTCTTTCTTTTACTTTCCACATATTTGGATGCAAAACTAATTTTGTATTTTACTGTCATTTTACAAACGTGGTCTCTCCATGCACAACACCTCACCCTTTCAAAAGACTTGCATATTTGTGTGTGTCAACACAGCACAGAAGGACGTCTAAGTAGTGAGAGATGAACTTAACTACCCTAATACTTCGAATTACTGTACACCACACCCAGCTCACGGGGCTCAAGTAGTGAACAGGTGAAATTTGTAGAATTTTAATATACTAGTGCTCAAGAAGTAAGATGCACAGGAATAATGTTTTTTGAGTTAAGTGAAGAGGTTTTTGTGAATTGCGTTTGAAATTTTACAGATTTTCAGTGAAGGTACTCTGAGCAGCTCTGCACATGTCATAAGAGTTAACAGATTTGAAAGCGTGGCGGAATAACTGTAGCTGTAAAAGTAAATATCTTTACAACGTATTTCGGCAAAGTAGTGGGAAATGGCGGGACTTACGCCTGATCCTTCATACACACCCTGAAGAAGAAATAAAGTGGTGTATGATGGGACAAACGAGGTGGTAGACCTGACAAAGCGCAGGCTCTAACCCCTTTCCTTGATAATTGTGGTTGAAAATAGTTCCTGACTTTTACCTGTAAATAAGAAGGCGCTCTTTACAATTACAAATTATTGGAATTCTCTTCTTTCAAAATGGGCATGAATATTTCTCCAAATTGCTTAGGCGCACTACACAAGCCACAGTGTTTTCGAGAAGAGAGAATAGCATAAACAATGTTCTGAATGGAATATTTTGTTGTACTTTTAGTCATTCTATGTGGAGTGTTGTTGTTCAAAATTCTAAGAATATGTTGATTAACGTTTTCGGAAAAATGACAAGTGGCTTCGTCAATTAATGTAATTTTGTCTAACAAACTTCGTACATCTTATCCAGATACTGAAATAACGTCACAGCAGAATGTGTATCGAAGTTCTGTATTTTGGGCTGTACATGTTACAGCAATCGGTATTTGTAACTTTTAAATCTCATAGAGATGGAAAAATTTCGTTCACTGTGGACGTTACAGTACTAATTTGTCGAGCAGTGTCTCTATTGCATGAGCCTTGAGTGCGAACGAAAGCCTATCAAAATCATTCATATTTTCTTCGGTGACGGATGTTCTTCCCGAGGTTTTTGCCTTAAAATTGCAGCCAGCTTAATTCAACAACCTATATCATTCGCAGATGGACATCTTCTTTGGTGGTCTCCTAACACATTTAGTAAGAAACACCTAGACACTGTAAGAACAAATTTCGACATTTGATACCACTTAGCTTGCGACATTTGAGACGCCATTTTCCAATCGTGTGTTGATAGAGCGACTGGTGCCAACAGCAGGAATCTCGGTAGCACAATTACAAACTTTATCGTGTTACTTCTCTGAATATCATTGTTTCTCGCCCCTATGCTTTTCAGTTCGTGAACTCTATTTCATTAAAATCTTTCGCATTTCATGTGTTCACCCTGTGACATATTCAGTTGTAAATGAAGGATGTTTGTGCAGGTTACTGGCATACCATGTTTTTGTTATACGTTAAAATAGGCTGTTTAATTGAATATTGCTTCTTCTCCCGTAACAAAACTTTTCTTACCTTTAACCAGAGCGTCAAGAGTTCCTTATTAAAGACGAAAATATTTGATACGAAGTATGAGAAAGGATATGGCAGTTTGTTCTCAAAACTTTATGACAGTTTATCTTGACGTTAATTTAAATTCTGACAGAGTTCAATTATTCCATCCAACAAGAAACAACTAGTGACGTTATTACAAAATCTATTGAAACAGCTCTTGCTGTAATGTTCCTCACATAAAGAGTTGGTTCATAGTATTTAACATATCAGAAACAAAAGAGTTGAAACTGTTTTCTGAAATGGTAGAAACGGGAATGACGTAGGTAGGGAAATCATTTTGATTTTAATAATAATAGTAATGAATTTCATTTTATGTGTCATGTAGGTCTGGCTGCATACCAGAGAATAAGGTCTGTACGCTTTTAGTCACGTGGCATTTAATCAACAGCAGATAGACAAGCTGCAAAATAGCTGGCCGCAATGTAATATTTGTCAGAAACTCTGTGAGTAGGAATTATTTTGAGGAAACTCATTTGACAAGTATTAAACGAAAATGTTTGCTACTGTGAGTATAAATACACAGGTAACAATTTTCTCCCCTTGTAAACGTGTTGGAACGTTGTTAATTGTTAACAATAATATACGGAATGTAATATTTTGTTATGTGAATTGTTTGCATGTTCCTTACGTTTTAAAGGGAAACATTTGTGTATCGGATGAGGAATGGTTGACAGGTTGGTTCTTGCTTTATTAAATTAAATTACTCTTAAGTTTAATTAAAAACACGTAATAAGAGGGTCTCGAAAGACAACTGAGATTCTATGGAAAATATTCAAATATTGCAAGTTGTGTGCAGGAAGGCTTATATTATCTGGTAAGAATACTACACGCGCTTCAGTCTATCAGAATTGCCTGCTTCACTTATTCTCTTACTAATCTATGAAGAGTACATATCGACTTAATAAACACATGTAAATAATCTGACGGTGGTATAGGGAAGAGCAAATGGTTATTTTTATGACTAATAACTAATTCTAGTCAGTGATCAGGTATATACAATAAGGCGAATGTTTTTTAAATGCAGATTACAAATCTCAGTACATCATTCAGTCGTCAACTGTAATAATTCCCTGTGTAATACACTGAAGATGTTACAATCTGCAAGCAAGGATCGCATCATTTAGCAGCAAAACCGAGGAATAACTTGTTACTCTGTATTACCGTAAAATAAATCCTTCATTCAAGAGAAGCATTAAGAACAAAGATCAGAAAGTCCCTTCGTTTTATAGAGTAAGAAGCCTGAATTTCATGTTAACAAAATCCCAACCGTCGAACACATCTTTAAATAGTTTTACAGAAGCCCTTAGCTTCTAAATATATTGCTTTACAATCAATTTTAATATTGCCCTTCCATCTAAGCCTAGCACTTCTAAAATTTCTCCCTCCGGGTCTTCAGAAAAATTTTATATTTATTTCTACCTAATTGCACGCTACATGTTCCATATTTCAGATTTCTCCGTTTGAACATCAGCATATGTCCACAAGATACAATTATTTTACGATTCTCTTTATCATCATCCTATACTATAACGTGATGATCCACCGTATTATTTACTCTTTCTGTGTTTCAAAGATAGTACCGTTTCGGCCTAACATTGTTAAGATTAATCAATAAGTGTCATTTTTCTTCGTCTTCAAAATACTTAAATTAAATTCTTGTAATATTTTCGTACAGCCTCTGTAAACGTTGTTCCCCGTATTCTCTGCCACCACTGCGTTTGCGCCTTGTAGAAAACGTTTCTGTATTGATAAGAAGTGCTTTGAAAGTTACAAAATGATTTCACAAGCAAACCAAACAAAACTTACATGAATTCCGAATTTAAGTTGCAGGCTAGGGCTGTATTAATGCAACATTGTCATGGTTTTTATTTCCACAAGCCTTGACAGCACGCCACGTCATTGCATGTCGTGTATACTATATTGTACAATATGACCGTCTCATCAGACAAAATCCATTTCTTCCGTCCGAACTAAACCAATTTAAACTTCGGGTGTTATCATGCAGCTGTTTTCGTACTGTGGAATTATGTTGCAATGGACACTCATTTCAAAAAGTAGCTCAAACACTTTATTAAATGCACAAATATTCCCAAACTTACATCAATACATGTTCGTACTAGAAAATGTGATACAATTCTGTATTTCTAGCTGCTTTATTTACTTATCTTTCCATTTATTATGCGCTCTGAACACGAAATCAATAAATGAACTCCTAATTGTGATGTGTTTATGATCGTGCGCTCGTCTCTTTTCTCGAATATTTATCTTCTCTACCATCAAATATAAAACAAACATTTCTTGTTAGCGTCAGTTAATGCCTAACATTGCGGATATTTGTGAAAGGTGAAATGTTGTGGTCAAGATATCTATCTGCAGCAGAAAATTTAATTGTGACCTCCACAGCGTGACACAGAATTCCTAACTACTTATACTGAGAAATTGCTTTAGTCAGAGCAGTTTAAATCAAATTTAATAATGGAGCCGAAAAGGCAGCAACTGATTTCAGACCGCAGTTGCACAACGTTTAAAAATTATTTTAGATAAAAAAAAGTACAAATTTTTCTAATGTATGCACAACAACTCGTGAATATCCGTGTGACGTAGCTTGTAGTACAGGCCTCATTCACTTCCACACATTTTAAACGGCACCTTTATCAATTTCACCCTACAGCAGGCCACAATGATCCAGAGAGGAAGTGGAGGTATAGCTTTACTCCTTCTTTAACCTCGACATTAGATAGGGTGAGTGGTTAACGCCACGCCCAGGGTGCTTTACACCCGGGAAAGACACAGTACCTGTTGTATAGGAGGTTGGATGGGTACAATGGCCGGTCTGGACGGGTGCGGATAATCTCGCCCCCCCACCAGGATTCGATCCTCGGACCGTCCAGCCCGTAACCAGTCGCTATACCCACTGAGCTATTCCGGCCCACAACGGCACCTTTATATTTGAAGTAATTAAAAAACGACTACAATTTTTGTATGCTTGTGCAAAATTTCCCTTTTCACGCAAGGAAGGTGTGTGCCTGAGGCAATAATGGTTCGGTTCCATGCATAATTAAGCTCAACGCCAGAAGAAAATTCGAAAGCTTCAGGCCCCGATCGCTTTACATCCAGGTAAAAAATTACCTTACCTCGTTGAATGGAATCTTTATTTTGGGCCCCAGAGCCAGTGAATAAAGAAAGTATCACTTGATTAAACAGTAAGTATGTAATAAGGGAATGCAATCGCTTGCGCAGAATGCAGTCTTACTGTAAACGTAAGGAGCTTCCCCTGCACAGACAGAAAAGCGACACAATATCGACTTCCTTCTATTATAGAGTGCTGGTATCATTCGGTACTGATCACGACATCACATAGCAGCTCATTTGAACGCCACTCTCCGCACCCCACCCCACCCCGAACCGTGAATAGACAAACCCTACATTGCTTCGGATCCGAAGCAATCCAACAGTTATTTTGCGTGAGTACAAGTTTTTATTAATCCATTTTATTATCTTTCTCGTCTCCTCTCCCCTTGTTTTCGCTTGCGTGTTGACGAAGGACAAGACAGTAAAAGTTACAACAAGCAAACAATATGTGCGCAGATAAATACAGATCATTTAAAAAATATTGACCCTCTTAATTGGTTGGAGACATCTAGTGATAAGTTACAAACAGTTCTGAATTAAGATATATTCCACGTTTACGTCAACCAAAGAGGAATTAATGTCATTAATACATAACAACCTCAGCTATCATCAGCTTCTTAAAAAGGACTCTCGTCCATAGAATTAGCCTGTTTGCGGAGCCTTACCTCCCCCTCCACCCCCGTATGCTTTACTCGAATGCACAGGGAAAACTTAACTCTACCTTGTCAGTAGCTGTTAACACTGACAATCCATACTGAAGTCTAGAGGACTGTCGTCCTTCTCACTCGCACTTTTCTGAATTTTATGAACCCCACGGCTTTCTACCATTTCATAACAGCCAGCTAAATATTCATACAAAGAGCCATACAAATGGCCCTGATCCTGTTCATATAACCTTCGTTTGAATACTATCATTCCATCAACGCCTAGGTCTTCCAATTGGTTTCCTTCCTTCCAGTCCCCCTACCAAATTCCAACACTTACCACCCTTCTCTTCCGTAGGATCCTCATGCCCAGTCCATCTCATCCTAAACTGTTCAACTAAATACAATTCGGTGAGGCGTGCAGTTTGTGAGTCTCTTATTCATCCAGTTTTTTCCAACCACTTATTTCGTTGTTGCACTTAGGCCTAAATTTCTTCCTCGGCATTGTATTTCCGAACACTTTTATCATATATTTTTTTCTCGATGTTAAAGGCCAAGTTTCATACCCATATAGAAAAACAGACAAAATTACAATTCTGTACCTTATGATCTTCTTTTTGACTATATATTTAAGTCACTTTAGTTTGTAATGTTAAATTTAACTAAGTTATTTCCAACGTTTATTTTCTTTCTTACATTCACATAATTAATGTCCTTCGTAAAGACTTAAAGTTTCTCCTATTTATGCAGCATTCTGAAAATATTTTCAGAATTCTGTTTTATTTATCCTTTAATTTGGCTGGTAGTACTTCGCCACCTGCATTTAGGACCTAATATCTTATTCGCCTTCCATTACATGCCACTTCCATTCTACTAGCAAGATTTTATTGGCAGAAGTTCGTGTTGGTCTAGGATGAAAATGACGATTAATACACATTAGCTCACATCAATCAGTAATACATCTGACATGTTTCTTCCTAATTTTCTCCATTATTGTGTCTGATTTCGTTCTTACGCCAGCAGGCTTTCGATTATATTATCCTATTTTATTCACTACGCACTGAGGTGGAAAGGAAAGAAATCAAGGCGAGGGATTGCCTGTTCTTTTTCAACCCACAATCGTATTACAAAAGCGTTTAACCATATGTCCTCTAAGCAAAAGACCCATCAACCATTGTAGGTAGAGTTCGAACTGGTACCTCCTACCTCATCAACGTTCAACCATCGATCTTCATCAGACGGTAAAATTCCCCTCCCACTTGCACCGAAGACTAAACGATCCAAACACGCCAAATGTCTATCAAGCAACCAAGAAAAGCTTCCTTACTTCAATATCAGAATTCTCTGTTTCGAAGCGCAGATGTTATTTAACATCCTGATGAGAAGAATGACCCACTGGGATTGCAGGAAGAAAAAAGTTTCGAAAATAGACCTAAGGTTAATAACTTCTGCACGATATGAGTATTCATGGGTTTTCGGTGAATAGTAGCTCACATATTATTATGAATAAATTAGATATTTTGCGTTATATAAGGTAATTAAATTGATTAAAATAACGTAAGTAGGCTACTAATAAAGGATGGAAATGATAGCTCTCCAATCTTTAGCTGCATCATCCTCGTTGTGTTTTTTTGCAAATTAGGTGGGGGTAGGTAGGTCAAAACACAACTCTCTTTGTATCTGTTTTATTAGGCTGACGACATGTTTCGGCCAATGTGGGCCATCCTCAGGTCACAAAAATATATGAGGAAAAACTATACAGTGTAAAATTATTAGTTGTGGTACATATTCTGAACTTTCAAATAGATCTCGTTGTCATGAGGTTTATCCGTATTGAACTAATAATATAAACCGCAGGATAACGAGATCTCGTTGAAAGTTCGGAATATGTACCACAACTAACGATCTTACACTGTATAGTTTTTCCCTCATTATATATTTTTGTGACCTGAGGATGGCCCACAGTGGCCGAAACATGTCGTCAGCCTAATAAAACAGATACAAAGAGAGTTGTGTTTTGACCTACCTACCCCCTCATAAGATAGCTTATCAGTTTTTCCTTCTTAATGAAGTATTTATCCTTCCACAACTTCCTGATTTGATATAAAGGAATTTGTAGTCAAATTACAAAATTTTTAATATTTTAGTGTCGTGTTACACTTTCTTCTGATTTTCAGCTTATTGCGGAAATTATCACATCATATTTAAATCGTTTATATTATTTTCGGATTTTTACTAATTTTATTGTGTTGGAAATATTTTGTTTTGAGGGCTGTGCTAGCTTTGAGCGTAGTGAACATGCGTTAAGCAAAGCGAGACAGGGAGGACTCTCCGTAAAAGTGTGCTGTATATTTGACGGGAAAAGTGTTCAGATTCTTTGCAGAAGTTTTCAGAGAGGAAAATATTGCGAGGTTTGGTGATCTCACAGCAGACTCTTTGATGATTTAACTTCTGCGGAACGTGACACTTCTCTATAAGTGAAGAAGAAAGTACTGCGATTCTTCAAACGTCGCCGTCATTCGACACTACATAAGATCTCAGAATTCTTCTTCTTCTTCTTCTTCTTCTTCTTCTTCTTCTTCTTCTTCTTCTTCCATTGGCACTACAGCCCACTGTGGGCTTTGGTCTGTCGAACAAAGTCCTTCCATTTTTTCTTATCTGCCACCAACTCTCTCCATATTCTCACTCCTAGCACTTGAAGATCTCTTTCTACTTCCTCTTTCCATTTTTTTTCCTGTGTCTTCCCCTTCTTGTCGTCCCTTCCAGTTCTTGAGTGAAGATCTTTTTGGGTATTCTATCCTCCTCCATTCTCTCTAGGTGACTTAACCAGCTTATCCTTTGCCCTTTTATCCATTTTACTATATTTTCTCCTTTGCTCATCTCTCCTAGTTCTCAATTCTTCAGACTTTTCAATTCCCCGTTTTCATATTTAGGACTAAATATTCTTCTAAATATTTTCCTTTCAAAAATTAACAGAACTTCTTCTTCTTTCTTCGTCAACGTCCATGTTTCCGCTCCATACGACACTACCGGTCTTATTAGTGTCTCATATAATTTAATTTTAGTAGCTCTGGATAAATGTCAACTCCTGAAGAGACTCATAGTGGCAAAATAAGTTCTATTGCCGGCCAAAATACGTCTTTTTATTTCTTTTTCCATGCTATTTTCATTACTGATTAGCGTACCTAAGTGTATGAAATCGGCTACTCCTTCATACGTTACACCATTTATGGTTGCCCCTTTCACTGATCTTCGGGATTTTGAATCTTCAAAAGAGAGTTTACCGTAATTAGTGGAATAGGAATAACACTTATTCAGATGGTAAGAAAAGGCTACAATGTGTTTGAAAATAAATTCTTCGGGGATGTGACTCTGCGTCCAACGAAAGAAGTCTCGAGCGTACATTTACAAAATTTAATGAAGTATTTTCTCCCAAAACATTCATTTCCTCATAATTTTTCTAACATCCGACACTTTAAATAAGCATTATTTTGATGAAATAACTTTAATTCTTGACATATTTTAGATTAGGCGTCTATATGAGATGAAAATGGAAATGCGTACATCAATTTCAATAATTCATAAATTTTCGTTTTATAATTTAGGCTCAGTTACTCTATTCTATTCCTATTCAATTCAGTAGCAAATACAGTCCATGTAAAGAATTACAGGATTCAACAAAGACGTGTCTCTTTGTTGTCCCCTTCCCAAATGTGCCTCTATTCTCCCTTCCTACAACCGATATCAAATATCACCTCCTGTTTGCAGACAGACAGGCATAATATTTAATATCACCCCACCTACCGTACCTACCTATTTACTCCATTCCACTCCTTCTCAACAAAGGAGTCGGTTAGCAACCTGCATCAATAATATATCATTTCTTTCGCCCTCCCCCTTCCCATCACCCTTGCTTCATTCCCCATCTTCAGTATCAACTGAATAAGTCGACATACATAATTCCGCAGCGTGCCACATTAAATGTGCACAGTACCGAAGATTTCGAAACCTAGAGGTACAGAAATATTTTATGTTGCTCGACACTCAATGACCGTAATATTGATGCCTGTTAATTTCAAGAGATTTGTTTTTTAGTTATATTATTATTATTATTATTTATTAACTGCAGTTGTGTTGTCATCCGGTGGCAGTGGTTATTTTACATGTACACAAAATATGAAATAGTTTACTAAGAAATTTAGGTCGGAAGGGCTACATGAGAAGTACGAAGTGGCAACTTGGAATTTTGGGAACCATCGCAGCATTTGCTTATAGACACAAGGAAACCAAGAAAAGCCTGTGTCGAGGTGGCCCCGGTCGCAGGACCTTCCGAATACCCACTTCTAACCAGCAGTCCGGCATCTAAAGTAAAACCAGCAATACACACATAGTACAGCAAATACACATAAGGTGACAACAATACACACAAGACAACTACAACAATACACACAAGACATCGTAAGATACAACATGTACAAAAGGTAAACAACACCGGGTAAGAAAGTACTGTATACAGTTTCCAGTATTTTTTCCCACACATACTGTACTCACGCTTTCACCCCAGCCCTTCACTTCTCACCACTTTACTACTCACGTAAACTTTTCCCATAAAGTCTCGTTTTTACTCCCTTCCCTACACAGCACTTCACTTCACTTCATTCTACATCATTTCACTTCACTACACTTTTAGATGATTTTCACTTCATTTTACTTCGCTTCTCTACACTTTTAGATGATTTCCAACACACTTTATCTTCCTTTAATTCACTTCGATTATCACTTTCCTTTCCCTCTTTTTAAAAATAAGGCAAGGAAAGGATGGCAGGGTGGCTTGCAAATACCTCATACGAAGGATGAACATAGATTCAGTAACACTCTCAAAAAAATTCTTTAATAAGTATTTTTGTATTATCGCTCCGTCTATATCTAGGTCGTGGGCCCGGTAGCTCAGTCGTTATAGCGACTGGCTACGGGCTAGACGGTCCGGGGATCGATTCCCGGTGGGGGCGAGATTTTCCGCACCTGTCAGGACCGGCCCTGGGGCCCACCCAGCCTCCTGTACAATGGGTACCGGTTCTTTACCGGGGGTAAAGAGCGGCGGAGGCGTGACGCTGACCCCTCGCCCCCTTCTAGTGCCGTGGTCAAGAAAGAGTAGAGCTATACCTCTACTCCCCTTATGGGCAGTACGGCCTGTACAGAGCCTCAGTGCCTGTACAGGGGTGTACTTTAACTTCACCGTTATATCTAGGTCTCACGAGTACCATTATTCAGGTTTTCCGAATGCAAATTTGTGCAGATTCGTCACTCTTCCTATGCATGACTCATAATACAGACAGTGCACTGTCTTTGGCTTGATGACTGTCACATTTTGCGAAGATTCAAGTTACGAAGCTCCTCATTACACGATTTTCACCATATTCTTGCTCAGTCCCCTCCATTCAGCACTAAGTTCCTTCTAAGCCCTTTGTTCGTGGAAATCCTCAATCTACTCTTTCCATAGAAATTTACACCCATATAATATGGCATAAAATTACACGTTTGTGTATTTCACTCATCATCATCATCATCATCATCATCATCATATATCTTTCATGGAATTGGGCCACTTGTTGGCCCGTTCCGGTCTCACGTATCCAGAAGTCTCTTCAAAGGTCTACCATGATTCCTTCTGCCAGTTGGGGAGTAGTGTTTCATTACACTATGTAATCTATTTCGAGGCATTCTATTTATGTGTTGTATCCAGCTTCTTTTGTATTCCAGTAATTTGTCCAAAATTGGTGTTATTTTTAGCTCCTTTGCAATTTGTGCATTTGTTTTGTAATCTGAGGCTGAAGATAGCAATCCTACAGCTGGACTTACCCTGCTCTGGGCCCGTAAACCATTTAGGGAACATTTTAACCACTTGAAAGAGTCACGGAAAGAAACCGGACAGATTTTCTTTTAACGACAACATGGATGTATTTCAGTCATACGATCTTAAATTTAGCAGACGAGAAGAAAAAGAATAAAAACTCAACGGTCCCACACATTCCACAAATTCCATACACTTTCAATTTTTTTATTAGTGAAATTTTCACTGTCAATGTCATTCCAAATTTGAAACCTGTCGCATTTCGAGTCTTCACTAAACACTTGACAGAAGCAGAGAGCCATGCATAATTCTTCCTGCCATCTGGTGACAGCACAGGAACCTGTTCTTATTTCTTACTTCTTCTGCCGTCACTGTCAGACCAACTGAGTAGCACTTAAGTAAGCAAATCAAGAAATACACAAGTGTGGGTTCACAAAACTTCTATGTTGCTGATGTAACTGTCACTTCTAGGCCAAATTTACCACGCACTAAACTTCTCGTATATTCTTTGCGGAGAAGTGTACAGTAAGTGCACGTTAGATTATTATGCATATGGATCCCATTTTTAATAAAATAATAACCGGGACACTTAATAACTCGTAAGTTGGGGGGAGGGGGCAGGTACAGAGAAACATTTTTCACCCAACATTTAATGGAGAGAGCAATGCAGTTTATTACAGTAACCGCAGTTGTATAGTTCAGACAAAAATAAGAAACGAGACAAAAAAGTAAAGTAATAATAATAATAATAGTATGCACGGAAACAGGGGTACAATTGGACAAAAATCACTGGTATGAATATGTGCTAAAATCAGTAGAAACAAGTCATGGAGACAAGGTAACCATATTGTGGAATTAACAAGTACAAACTGACAGAACTATCCCCAACAACAAACCAGACATTATAATTCGTGATAATGAAAAGGGAA
>Ga0123357_10006076_pt1 | contig 14624 bp, 8 predicted proteins | sample TergutEmb28metaG_FD_89873 | JGI IMG/M metagenome (GOLD analysis project Ga0123357, IMG submission 89873) | Embiratermes neotenicus P4 segment gut microbial communities from Petit-Saut dam, French Guiana - Emb289 P4 | ecosystem: Host-associated > Arthropoda: Insects > Digestive system > Gut ...
CAGCAGCAGCAGCAGCAACAGCAGCAGCAGCAGCAACAGCAACAGCAGCAACAGCAGCAGCAGCAGCAGTAGCAGCAGCAGCAACAGCAGCAGCAGCAACAGTAGCAGCAGCAGAAGCAAGATGAAGAGAAGGAGAAACTAAAAGCGCTTCTTAAAAACTTCTGCCATTACTGAGATAAAAATTTTATGTTGAGTTACCTGTTATTTATACCAACAGTTACTTTCCAGTTAACAACGCTTACTAATATGTCTGCCACATATATTGCACTCCATAAATACGTAATAAATTCTATTAAATTTGCGTATTTTACCCACTTTTTAATGGTTAACACGTGTCTCCGTTTGCATCAAGCAAAACTGGAATCTTTGAAGTTCCGATTTGTATATGAAATAAACTAATTTCCAAATCTCTGCCACATCGTTGGCTGACAGTTAAGCCTACTCATCATGGCAAGAAACGTCCTACCCTATGTTGAAACGAAGGTTCATTACCGTGTTCACAAAATTACTTCATTTAATCTTATCACGTAGAATTTGAATTCCAACCACTCCTTCGATACCTGCTTTCTCTAAGACCCATTTTAAGAATATTTTCGTCTCTACTCACAATGGTTTCCTCCCTTGATGACTTCCGACCAAACGTATTATGCACTTACTTTGCTTCGATGCGTACTAAATTCCCGCCCATCATGTTTTGATTTCATTTCCCTAATAATATTTGGCAAAGAATATAAATTAAGAAGCTCCTCATCCTTAACTTTTTCACCGTTTTCTTATTACTTTCCCCTTAACTCTGAACATCGACTCAATACTGTGTTTTCAATTCTCAATCTTTATTCTTCCTTCACAAGGAAAGACCAGTGCATTGCTTGAGTAGCGCTATATAATCCAGCCATCCCATGCTGCAGAACCGCTCCTCATCGCATGTCCGTGAATGCGCTAATCGCCATATCAGAAGGCCATCTCCTCCGTTCTCAACCTACGGACGGTCCATGTTGTGCTGACAATGAAGATACTAAACAGCGAATATTAATGGGACGATAATCGCATACTTAATAGCATATATCTCATCGACAGATATAATTCACGAAGCACAACAACTACAACGGAGCCAGGTCGAAGGAGATGGGGCAGAAGGAAGAGAAAGGGAAGTGTGGACGATGACAAGAGGCCACAATCATCACCATACTTCATAAAAAATCGCTTCAGATCCACCTTAGCAGCCGTCAACCTTCATAACAACAGGGCTGGCAGACGGGTGAGTAAATATCTAAAGAAACCCTAAGTTGTTTTTAAGGGATAAGTAATGGGTTTTTATAATTTCAATGTCCCATATTTTCAATTTTTTTAAAATTATGTGCTATGTCAAAAAATTACTCAGCACATGAAGGGAACCCGATAAATTTAGGTTTGAATTATAACTTTTTAACTGAATGACGATTGTTTGCTTCCTGCAATGTGGTCTGTCTATTATACTGGTGTGAACACACACATGGGAGTAGAACCCCCGTTCTCTGTATAGAAACTGTAAAACTCTGAGCGTCACTGTGACATCTGACCGCAAAAACCATGCCGCTCCTAATGGCACTACAATCTCACAGTGCGCAAATCGCATCTGAATTCTGAAGACGCATTGTTCTGGTGTATGAAAGGGAGACATCACGTTATTCTCTGTTCCATGAAATTCATTTCTATGTATGCAATAAGCAGCCAGAGTTCTAGCCTATCAAACCGACAAATATCTGCTTTCATGTATTGGATACTGTGAAAAAGGCAGTGGGATTGCAACACATAGGTCCCGCTCAAAGACTAGTAATATTCATGATAATTGATTCACAATAGAGATCCATTCCATTTTAAAATTAGATTTATTTTTTTTTTGGATATCATCCCCTCCTCCCCCCCCCCTCCCTCCCGAGATAGTATTATCTTTTATCGTGGAAAATAAATTTCGATAAATTGAAAACAGGAATCGTATAGAGAAGAAATGTTTTGAAAATCAGTTTATATATCAGCAAATGTCAGTGGCATAGAAACACATTTTTTTTCTTCCAATCACTTTAACGCTGAACTTTACGTCCTCACTTGAATTACTAACATTAAATAGGCCTACGTCACTGCTATCAGTTTGAAGGCAGAACGCCACTGGTCTATTCTGTCACACTGTTACACTTCACTACAAATTTTGCCTGTTGTATTGTATGAATGTGAAGTTTAGTTTCTTACACTGTGGAAGGAACATAGGCTGAGGGTGTTCGACAAACAGGGTGCCTAAGACGGACGAGGTGACAGGAGAATCGAGAAGACTATATAATGAGGTGCTTGATGATGTGTACCCCACAACAACTATTATTTCTCTGATAAAATCAAGAACAATGAGACAGGCTGGACATGTAGCACGTATGATAGGCACGGGACACTTACAGAGGGTTTTGAGGTAAGACTTGAGGAAAACAGAACGCTTGGAAGACCTAGGAGTAGAGGGGAGAAAGAGAATAAAATGGATATTCAAGCAGTGAGATGGGGAGTCATGGACTGGACTGATGGGACTCAGGATAATGACAGGTGGCGGGCGCTTGTGAAAGCGGTAATGAAACTTCGGGTTCCGTAAAATGCGGGGATTTTTTGACTAGCTGAGGATGGGTTCGCTTCAGGGGAAGGACTCCGCTCCATGGAGCTGGTTAGTTAGTTACTCTTGGTCTTCAAATAATATTAGCTTGTTGCTTTGTTGTTCATGTGACTATAAAAAAAACAATAGAGAACCTCTGGATTCCAAGGCGAGGAATTTCGTGAGTAGCTGCAGAACTATCAGCTTCTAAATAAGGATTCTATGCCACGCATTTGGTTTATTAGTCAGTCAGTCATATGAGGCTAGTTAGAATTTAACGGTAACGAATCTTTGAACTACACAACAAACCAGGCAATTTCTTGGGCTGCTGAGAGATTCTAGGCTTTTAAAAATGTACTTCTGCTCCACGGAATTAGAGCGGGCCAAAGTTTAACGATGAGCTTGACAATCGCACCGTACACTGACAAAAAAAAAAACAACAAAGCATTCTTCCCGCAGGAATTAAATTAATTAAAACACACAAAAACAACGTTAATCCGAGTCCGGACAAAGTTCTACGAATATTTGGTCATTAAAATTTGTCAACCGGGCTCTTGTAAATGTAGTAATGAACAATCGGGTTCCCAAAAATGCGGGGAATTTCTTGACTAGCTGAAACCGGTTAGCTTCTCAAGAAGGAGTAAGTAAGTAAAATTGTCAACGATAAAGAGACACAACGTTGTTTGGGGCAACGTGCAATGAGGATTATCTGTAGGTCTTTAGTTACTTGGAAATTAATGGCAATTAAGCAGTATTACCTAAAAGACTGGATGTTGCTTGCGTAGCTAATCAGCTATCAACTTCCCAGAATAATCAAACGTATGGTACTTTGTAGTCTAAATACATTTCATTCACTTCACGAAATAGCTACATGTTTCGGCTATAGGGTATAGCTATCTTCAGGCTCGGAAATCGGACTGTTTTATAAGGTTGGATGTAAATATAAGGGTTAAGACTAGGAATACCTTCACTTCTTTCTAATTTATTTTATACAATAAGGAAGGTTGAAATTGAGGAAATGATATATAATGGTAGACCCAAGAGATTTTGTATTTCTACACTGGGTTGCTACATTTCGCTCTAGGTCGAGGGGTTGGGGTCTGCAATATTAGGGACTGCTGTCGAATGGCGATGCAAGCAAAGTTAAGCTCTTCAGGCACAGGAAAGAAAAACGTGCACAACAATCTGCAATATGCAAAGTGTAATTCAGTCTCATAAATTTATAAAAATGACCTTAGAAATCCAAATTTGTATAACATATTCGGGTTACGCGTTCCAAGGAACACACAAAACAACCGAATTAAAACACAAACTTGGCCAAGAAATTTGTACTTTCCAACACGTGACCACTTTACACACAGACATGATTTGTACCTCGGTCGTGTCCACAAGAAGTGCCTACATTTAATCCCCACTTTTAATATTTAAAAATCATCGTCAGTACATTGCAGTTGGTTCAGTCTTTCAAACATTATTCTATACTTTCCACAATTCTTATTCTTAGGGCTAATTACGTTATACATGTTTTGCAATTTTATACAACAATATCTGTAGAGGTTTTGAGATATCATGTCAAGCAACTGTAAATATTTCTATTTTATTCTTGTAGATAGTTTTATGATGGCTATAATCTATAGCCGAAACATGTAGCTGTTGTGTGCAGTAACGAAACATTTGTGTTTATACTGAAAAATACTATACCTTTGATTGTACTGAGAACACAACGGGGATGAAGTACCTTAAAAGTCTCAAGAAGAACTGTGCTGTATGGAGTAACAGCATGTCTTACTTTGAGGCAGGCGGTGGAGTCCAGCTTGCTAACACAGTGCAAGTGCCACGGAGTTTCGGGTTCCTGCAACATCAAGACCTGCTGGCGCGCCCTTCCCTCACTCGCCGAGATCGGGGAGAGACTCAAGCGCAAATTTGCGGTGGCTACCGAAGTAATTAGCCGAAGAGTGGGCGCGGGCCGCAAGTTGCTTCCCGCTAGCTCAGCCATGGGATTATACAACGAGGACGATCTTATCTACGTGACTAAGTCTCCCGATTACTGCCTCAGAGATGCTCGCGTCGGCAGTCTGGGCACCACAGGACGGTAAGTAGGCCCCTAATTCTGTGGTAATAGCCTAGTTTCCTTTGCAAACGTGAGAGAAATTTCTTCACTTTCATTACCATAAACTTTACCATCGTTATCTCCTCCCGTCATTTCTCCTCTATTCCTTATCCTTCCCTTTTATGTCTGTTTGATTTCCATTCCACTCGCCCTCCCACCCTATTTCTTCTTTACGACAACATTATTTAAGTAAAGCTCAAAAACATGCAGTTAAAGGGAAAAAGAATGAAAAATACTATCTGTGCTACGTATTTCGTTATTGCTACGTGTTCCCACCGACGTCCGTTTTCTCTAAATTCCAGCTATCACACAAGCACTGAGTTTTAAGAGGCGACTGTGACAGTGAAGATACCCGCGTTCTAGGATATTACGCCATGTAGTGTGGAACACCTATCCCGATGTTTCAGAGAAACCTGTTGCATCAAAATTTATTTCAACATCTTTAAATGGGAAAAGAGCAAGTTCTCAAAAGTCATATATAAGTACCATAACAGGCGGCGCTATATTAAAAAGCAGTTTACCGTCGCGGCTTTTACCGGGGTGCTGATAGTCCTTAGCCCGACCAGGAAGGAAAAAAGCCGCACCTGTCAAAAGTGTGATGGGCAGAGAAATGGAGTGATTTGTCTAGGGTAGGGACAGGTGGTGGACTGTTGTGAATGTGGTAATGAACCTCCAAGTTCCATAAAATGAAGGGAATGTAGTTTGTATAACATTTATATAAGATGTTGAATTATGTACATGTATTCTGGGGTGCTGTATCATTACCGGTTGACGATTAACGCCACCTGTCAAACATAAAAATAATTATGTCCTAAAAAAAAAGAGCAAAGCAACGTAAAGTTCGTTGAAATCTGAACGTTAAATTTTTGCTGTTGGCAATATCACTGCTAAATTTGGGGCCTGAATTGTAGTGAAAATTCATGTGCAATATCATGCGTCCATTAAAAATTCATAAAGAGTATCTGATCTGCATAAGTCGAGAACGTCTGAAGAAAAAGCTACATCAGCACCAACATATTAAATTTGATATAAGAATGATGTCATCACAGAGTTAAGCGGATGTTTAAAATTTACACCCTTTGGACTTTAAACTCCGTCCTCATTAAGGAACCCATTTCAAGTGTCGAGTCTACGCCAAATCTAAGCACTAAGAAATGCTAGCAGTAAAATGGAAGGTTGTGACGGAACTGTACGGGAGTAGTATTTTTCAGACTGACCACTGGGAAAAACTTCCTGTTGTAAAAGAATCTATAAAATCAACGTACACACAAATCTAAAACTCTGAAAACAGGATTTAAGGATAAACCTATATGAAAATCACTTAACACGGGCAGTTTATTATAATGGAAAAGTTAAAGTTTGTTTCGTATATTTACTTACTTTTCAGGGTCAAAACACAAACTCTGGAATTCTTAGCTGCCGGACAAGATGCCGCAGCGTAAAAATTAGACAGGTCTTTAACGCTTAAGGAAGAATCTTTATTGGTTCGGCGCCACAAAAATGCGAGTGTTTTTTTAGGGAACGCAGGTAGTCCCTTCAAATATTAGAGTGTCCGACGAAGAAAAGTAAAGTATAAGGGGTAGAGAATATGAGTTTTAAAGTAAACTTCGGAACAGTAAAAGTACTCCACTGAGTGGGTTTTTATTAGCATGCAACTGCGAATCGCTTCTGGCTTTCGAATTTATCCTGCTCATATAGTGAACAGCATTCGGCACTAAACCGGGGTGAAATCTGGGGGGTGGAAATACAAACTTTCCGAAACAATGTAAACTGGAAACTTACCACAGCATGAAACTACAGCTAGAATTTCAAGCAAACAGGTCTTATGCATCAGGAATTCACATTACGACAGAACATAATATAAGCGTAATTACTGCTGCCGTATTCTGGGATGTACAGGGGAGTGGAAAATACTACATTACGTGGAGGTTTTTGAAGCCAAATATTATTCGGGTCATCCAATCAAGAGAAATGAAACAGGCGCAACATATGTTGCGTATCGACGACGGAAGAGGTGCATATAGGGATGTGGTAGGAAAAATTAAGGAAAAGAGAATATTTGGAAGATCTAGGCGTAGATGGGATGATAATATTAAAACGGATCTTCTATAAACATGATTGGAGCTTGGATTGGATTGGTCTGGCTCATGAAAAGGACAGGCGACTGGCTCTTGTAAATGCGGTGATGAAACTTCGGGTTCCAAAACATGTAGGAATTTCTTGACTCGCTGAGGACCGGTTAGCTTCTCAGAAAGGACACTACTCCAGGAAGTTAGTTAGTTTTTTTTAGGATGTAACGCCATGTAGGGTGGTAAAATGTATTGATGTTTCTTTGTTATCCACTCACCCCATTTTCAGAGTAGCAGTTCCTAACCTGAAAACGGAGGCAACAGGCTTTTCCAAAACTTTCGTAACTTGGTAATAAACTACATGTCCTGTGACCTTCAACGCTCGCACAGTTTAAGTAGTTTGAAAGCAGAGTGCTCAGAAGAATATTTTTGTCTAAGCGGGAGAAAATGGCAGGAGGAAAGAGAAGTTTCACACTCATCGCCTACTTTCATCAAAGACGATTAGGATGGGAAAATTAAGGAGCGTAAGATGGGCGGGATACGTAACATGCATGGAGAAAATCAAAAGTTCGTACTGAGTTTTGACCTGAAAGCTGAAATAAGAGACAATTTAAATGTAGGTCTACAGTATATATAAATAATACTAAAACGGATATTGAAAAAATATTATGGGAGGGTATGGAATATATTAATTTGACCTTACACGGGGATTAGAGGTGGGATCTAGTGAATGAGGTAATCAATCTACGCGTTTCAGAGAGGCGGGGAATGTCTTGACTGGCTGAGTGACTGTGAGCTTCTCAAGAGTAATTCTCTTCTATGGAGTTTGATACAAAGACAAATAAGTAGTAGTATGCAGTGTTGATTCAAGTGCAGTACAAATTTCACCCCGCGAAGAGACCTCCCGTACAAAACTGGATGTGTAATTACATAATCACCGAAATGCAAAAAAACACTGACGCATTTAGGTCTAGGTGTGTGTATTTTGCAGAGTGATTTTTAGACCCATTCGGTTTTCTAAGTATCAGTTGGCGTCGTGGTGAGTAATCATCAAAAACACTGACATATTCAAAGTTATCAAATGTTTATCCACCTGTCACGATCAACGCGGAAATCCTGTCAATGATAGAATTATTCGTGATTAAGAATTAAAAATTAAGTGGAAGGAAGCGATCGCGCCATAGTTCGAATTATTATGCCAGAATTTCCACATAGAAACCGAGAAAAAATACGACATAATCAGTCAGGATATGCAGTTTCCTGACTTAGTATACGAGGTCAAAATTTGTGGTAACTCACCACCCAGAAATGAATAAGGTGGTTATGTAGCTTATGGGTTTACTTCCCATAGCCTTATGTTATCTGAGACAAAAACGTGGGCATTGATCTCAGGGTAGAGACGCAACATGATCACCGAAGTGTAATACCATATTTTTGATTATAAAATGAGTGAGAAGCTAAAAGCGACACATTTCTGTGACTGCTGTACTGTCTAGCAACTGCGTTTCTAAGAAAGAAAAAACCTACAAGCAGGAAGATTAAAGAATTCAATTTATCTCTTTAAGGAATATGTTTTATCTTGTTTAAAAATTTATTTTTAAATCACAGTATTTATTGTATGTATCCCCGTTTTTTAACATAAAATATTTCTAAACTGTGCCCAGATAATGTATTTAATTTGATGTTGGTGTGACCGTGCATCACTGATACAATTATATAAACAACCAAATAGATGCAACAATAATAATTTTATTAATAATTTCAATAAAATTATTATTTTTGCATCTAGTTGGCTGTTTATATTAATGTATTTAATGTTTTCGTATGGCTTTCAGAACAAACTGGGGTTAACCGATTGGTAATTACATATGTCACGTGTATTTCTGTGAATCACCAACAGAATTATTATTATTATATTATTATTATATTATTATTATATTATTATTATATTATTTAATCGAAATACAAAATATTTGTTAGTCATCCAATGGAACGGAGTAAAAATATCTGAAAAGCCGATCGCTATATGATTAATATAAAAGCAATTTCACAGGTATTACCTTCAATCGTTCTGCATTTCAATGCAAGAAAACTAGCTAGAAGTCAGGCTCCATCTGTACGTCTCTGCCACGGACCCACTCGACCCAGATTTTCCACGGTTTTACTCAGTCTTAGTTCGTGTTCTGAGTTGGCTCCGAAAGTTCATGTTGCACGGCATGCTTCTAATGTACCCTCTTAGGCCAGTCTCAAAATTCTGCCTTCAAGCACAAGTTAAAATATTCTTCGTAATCAATTTACTTTCCTATGCTGTATAGCCACGCAAAAGTCAACCTTCTATCCCTTAGCCTTCTGTATGACCTATCCTCATCAGAAACAGGAGCAAGAAAAACCTAAAAATCTTCAAGCCCAAAATGTTTCTGTTAAATCCCTCCATCATAAGTCTGGTACGTCTCACACCTCGATTCCCATTTCTTTTCTTTATCTCGCTCTTCAGGCTTAAAAGGTTCCTCTGGGAGAGTTCAAAATAATACGAAAACATTTGAAAACTTCTAATTCACATAATAAAAATAACAAATGATAACTCCTATGAATCTGAAATCCATGTGTCTGTTGTCGTCGTTCATTGGTCTTTCTATGGTCTTTATTTTGATAGATGAACTGACATTTATAAATTAGCGTGTATTTGGCGTGACCACAATGAACTGAAATACTGAAACTTGTTTATGCTGCTAGAAGCAGTGGTAAGAATAACGATAGTTTTAATATAGGCAGTTGTTGTGACGGTAATTTTGACGACAACAGTACCAGTGAGTTTTACCTTCATCAATTACTGTTCCCTGTACAATAAACACGTCCAGGTTATGAATCCCTTATCTCATGCGAGGTGCAGAAATCTGATGAATATTTTCACTTTATTATGTGCATGAGATGGCAATCTTTGGACTCTAAATCATGCATATATATCCATGTTATAATTTCAACAATTCTTCGTAGCAAAAGAAGAAGAAGAAGTGGCAAGGATAGAGAAGCGAATGAATCAAGGAAAACGACAGGAGGTACTGATAGGGCGTTAATAAATTACACATTGTAATATTTAATTTATTGTTCCTTGGTTGTTATAAAATATTAATGCCTATATTTATCTCTAATCTGTCATGATTAAAATAAATATGAGGTGAAGTGTGATATGGCAGCCACGGATAGATCAAGTTAATTTAGAGCAACGACGTGATAATTAAGAATAATTAAACCTCTCAATAAATCCCGGAGCTGGGAGGAGCTCGGACATGATAAAGCGTAACTCATGACACCCCAAATCTATACCTTGTTTCGATCGTGATCAAACTCCTAACAGGATCGTGACCCGGTCTCATGACTCCGAAGATCATTTCCTCGACGGAGGAGACTTCAATGCGCGCGTGAAACACAAACCCAATTCAGTTTAATTCCAATTGCAATGTGTAATATGGGTTTCCACTTTGTGTTAACGCCGAATACCGTAGTAGGTGTGGCAGCACCTTTGCTTCGATTTACGGAAGTCACGGGTTCAGTCTTACTCTACAGCTCGTCTATCCCAACATTATTCTTGGTTTTCCTCAACCTTTGCAGATGTATGCTGTTAGAACACAGGTGCAGAACGTGTCGCCCGGACAACTAAATTTTGTACCGTGGCGCCTAATATTTGTGGGTCTCCTGTAAGGAACTTGCTGCATGTCACCCTTCTAGCGTCTAAAGTTTTCAGTTGGTTCCAAGACGTTTGGAAGATTTGTGCAACTTGGTCTTAGAGTAACTGAAATTAGGCTACTTCCTTTCTTTGCTCCTCCTTGAAAATTCATTTACAATTATTCTATCATTTGTTGTTACCTAGTCTCAGAGGTGGCACAATTAAATGAACCATAAATAAATATTTTTTTCCATTAACAGAAATAAAATAAGCAAAAAAGAGCTCCATTAAATATTTGTTGAAGGCAAACATGAGATAAAAGACTACTCTACGGTATGCGTGGAAAAATAAATTATTACCATAAGTTGCAAATAAATTCATCTGCTTATGTTCATTGCACGGAGGATATATAATATTAAATATCTGTTATTTTAATTTGATTTTGAATTGTACTTTAATAACTATCCCAGTTTTCTAGTACACTCTGAACTTCCTTCACAGCACTTATACCTAATTATATTTATTTTTGTAGTCATTGAACTTCTTAACATTTGGAATGTACTACGTGATTTGAAGTTCAGAGCTTGGACTTTAATCTACAGATGTAGTTCACCAGCGTTTTGCTCGCAGAAGTTATTTGTGTGTTTCACATGGTTCTCCAAAGAGCCAAAAGAGCGACTGTTTCTCGAAACAGACCTAACCGGTTGGTCTTTGTGACTGAGGCAAAATGTGCTTGTATGAGGTGTGAACTGAATCTTTATATATTGTTTAGATATATTTCGGGATTTCAGACGGTTATTTATAGGAATAAAATATGTCCAAAACATTCTAACGCATGAGGTGATGCAAACATAAGTGTTTTAATTTGATGTATGTTTGTCCGTGCATCGTTTTATAAGCGTAAAGAAGAAAACCAACTAGATGCTACTGAATGCCTTATTGCACTTATAATCTGCTCAAAATATTTCGGGCACTTACATGCCCATCATCAGGAGCTCGAGACTTTACTTGTGTTATTGCTGCATATGGTGTGTAATGAATTGGTTGCTGACGGTCGGCTGTTAGGAGCAGCGCGGCAGGTTATGTGTCCGGGATGAGGGAAGCTACTGCCTGAAACATTTTGAGCAGATTACAAGTGCAATGAAGCATTCAGTAGCATCTAGTTGGTTTTCTTCTCGACGCTTATAAGTGTTTGACTTCGCTTTATAGGAAGCTCTCCGTAGGTCAAATGTAGTGTGCGTTTCCGTGTATGGCCACTCTGTATATACACATTCATTAGGCCGGCAAAATAAACCAATACAGAGGCCATAATGTGTGTCGGCTATTCATAAACCGTGCATGATATTAGAAGAATCAACAAAGAAGTATGCAATACAGGTGTGTGATCTGTCAATGCGATTTGTTGCTCGTTCCCGGATTTGACCTGGACGCAACCACTATGACAGTAACTGTTAAGTTCAACCGAGTCGTAATGTGTAACAAGCGAGGATCTCGATAGGAAACACGATTAGTGAAATGTTGACTGAGATGTTTATCTCACGCCCTGACCATAAAGGGATAATTGAACATTTCAACAGAAAACCGATTCAATGCAAACTTTGCCAAGCAAAACGTTGATGATACCTGAACTTCTAGATATATGCTCTCGATATTACAAGTCTCTGAATTTTCGACACAAAATCGACCATTATGTGTCATATTTGTAAGAATCAAATAGTGGACTAACTTCAGAAATTCACTGGGCCCCATATGAGTGTCGATGAAGACGAAGGAATTGAGTGGCATGAAATGATCTTCTGTCAATATTAAATTTCTTGAGCATTAGCCTTCTGAGTGAATTTTACCAAGGTGAGACTGAGGTCAAACTTCCTATGAGAGCAGACTATGTAATTGTCTGGCTACCTTTTCCTGCCGATTTCATATGTTGACTTGACTGCACGCCTGATGGAATACTGCGCAGTTTTAAATTATTTAGTACCACAATACACAAAAAACAGGGAGATACTATAGTATATTATGACCATTAATTTCAGATAACCTATGGGCCTTGACATAAAATATAAACGATTTCCGTGTGTGTTTGGGGGGGGGGGGGTTTACAGTGGCACGAAATTTAGAGCCTTAACACATAGAAGTAAGTCTGTCATGTCATATTGCTGTAAATTATCCCACAAGAAAAAGGTAGCTCATCAATACATTTTATTTGCCCTCAAACTTAAAATAATATGTAACGTTAAATCGTCACCGTGTTTTTATTTCAGACGACTGCACGCATAGACAATGTAGTACACAACGTGAACGATTTCGATATGTCCTCCCTGTGAAGTTAATGATGAAATTCTATAGTAAATCTTGCCATTTCTCTATGAAAATTAAAACATTTTTATACATTATTTCAAATCATCAGATGTGCAAGAACTAGCCGTGAACACGTTGTTTGTGAAAGAAATCCCCCCAAGAAAATTTCTCGTATGTTTAAATCAGGCGACAATTTTTTAATGTATAAAAATTCACGATGAATATTACGTGATTAAGAGTGTGCAATATTTTCTTGTCAAATATTACTATTCTGCGAGTGTTTCTAATAGGTAGATACATGAAGCATTATTAGTATTTATCGCGAAATTCGAAGAAGTTCGTACGTTTTAAAGGCTCTTCATGAACAGACTGTTCCACATTACGCCATATAGTTCCAATAAAAGCACGTCTAAGTGTTCTAATCTCAAATGCAAACGCTGGCGTTTGTTACATATTTTATTCCAGAAATCGATTTGTGAAAGCACACTAGGTTCGTTATATTACAACAATTCATTTGTTCACTACTTATTTACGTATTGCCATGGAAAAGCAACGGCTATGAATCTTTAAGGAAAATTGAGTTTGCATTCTGAGAACAGAAGAGAGATTTAAATATGTGTAGCTGATGATGCAGGAGTGTTGAGCATCAAAACAGGAGTTCCATCCTGACCTCGCTAGCAGACAGTCAACATAACTAGCATGACAAATGCCTATTGTTGTGTGTACAGTGTTGAGACTCCTGATGATGGACAGTAGATCTGTCCGAAACATGTAGAGTTCTTTATCAAAATAAATTAGAGAAATAGTGCATCTCGTTGGCTTTCATTATAAGAATATGAACAGCATTCACCTACAACAGGATGTTGACTCCTTACTGCGGACACTGCCGTAATTGGCTACTGAGAGGTGTTCTGAACAATAGTAATGCTAATACATAGGCTAAATCGCTATTTACTGATTACGTAAACTCTCTATAAAGTCATATATTCTTTAAGCCTGAGTTACGACAATATTTGCAGAATAAGCAGTGACCTTCTCTGCAACACACAAGCCTACGACATAAGTATTAATCACATTCTCGATTTCCCATTTATTTCAACTGGCCGTCTTGTCGATAACTACACATGTGTCAATGCTGTCTTCATAGAACATCACGTAAACCAGTTTAGAGCATCCAGGCGTTGATACTTATTTGATTTGAATAATGCTTCTTTGTTGTAACAGGAGAATAACAAACATAAGCGCCCTCATGTTATTTGAAGGAAGACTCTGTATTATCAGTGTAAATGTCCAATATTATATCTGAATGCCTCAGTGGTCTAGGATTACACGTCTTGCGTTCCTCAGCGCCTGAATTATTACAAGCATTACGTGAAGGCATTAACGTTGTTAAGTGACATGCAGAACTTCGGTGACAAAAAATGTACAAATATTTATGTTTGTGGGAATAATTACCATTTGAAGTTAATTGAATGACACCTACTTTTATGTTTACTTTGGTTCTTCGCATAGTGTTAAATATTTCTCGTACGTAAACCGGAAAGTACTTTTCTTATTTTCAGTAAGTTGTAAGAGATAATTGACAAAATATTTGTATAGGCAGAATAAAAATAGAATTCTTATTATCTCAGTTATTCGGCGATTTCTCAAAACTTGCAAAAAAGACTGTTACATTCGCCACACACACACACACACACACACATATATATATATATCTGTTCGTCCTTCATTCTGTCGGTCTGTCTGTCTGCCTGCAAGGAAAAACTCGACTCCCATTGGACGGATTTTCATGAAATTTGATAAGGCCCTTTCCAGTATCTGCCGAGAAAATACAGGATGCGGCAGAAAGAACTCCCCCATTTGAGAAGCAAATAA
>Ga0123357_10006077_pt1 | contig 14623 bp, 9 predicted proteins | sample TergutEmb28metaG_FD_89873 | JGI IMG/M metagenome (GOLD analysis project Ga0123357, IMG submission 89873) | Embiratermes neotenicus P4 segment gut microbial communities from Petit-Saut dam, French Guiana - Emb289 P4 | ecosystem: Host-associated > Arthropoda: Insects > Digestive system > Gut ...
ATCTGATAATGTTCCCTAACCCCTGGCTCATTAAGCTTCCTCAAGTTAAATCTTTGCCTATCAAACCTCTGTGCGGCCTGTTTACCCACTGCTAATCTTTCTCTAACCTTTGCAATCACCAGAATACACTTTTTATATATTTAGTCAACAAATATATTATTTAATTATTTTTTTAGACTTTCACCAGCTTTGTTTATTCCTCCACAAAATGTCGTGTATTTCATAATGTTACTCTTCTTGGTTCATAAAATATTCACATCTTACATAAATGGTGTGCTAAACTGTAAATGTCCATCTCCAGCGCCAAAGGGTTAATTACAATATTCCAATGTCTGCCTGACACCAATAATTCACACAATATTACTACTGTATTTGCAACTTTGTGACAGTCCTCCACAACCAGTACTGCTAAGCTTCACAATACGTCACATATCCATTGATTCCAAGTTAGTAATTTATGATCTTAATTGGAGGTATGCAATGCCCCAGTTGGTTGAGGCACTGCGCTACAAGCCAGAAGGTCGCAGATTCAATTACCGAAGGTGTCACTGAAATTTTTCATTGCCATAATCCTTCCATCTGCACTATAGCCCTAGAACTGACTCAACCTCTAACATAAATGAGTACCAGAAATATTCCCTGGGGGTAAAGGCAGCTGGTGCGTAGGACTGACAACCTTACCATCTTCATATGCTGATTGTCTTAAAATCTGGGACCCTGAACCTCCTGGGGCCCAAAGGGCCTGTAATGAGATGGCTTTATCTTTTTTTATGATCTTACCTAGAAGAAAATTGGATATGTAAAACAATACATATACACAGTGCTTATATCACACTTCTTATCGTCAGTTGTTACATATTTTATCTGAAATATTTTCTAATCTCCACAGTGCATACTGAAACATACCAAGCAGCACGTAGAACTGATGTCATACAAGTAAACATGGTGCCAGGAGATTCATTTTAGTAATACCTTATATAAACTGGTGTTCCACATTCTCAAATCTAAGATATATACATAAATTTTCTTGTTCCTACGACAAACCCAACACAGAACACCCAGCAGCTAAGATTCAGGACTAGAGAAGCATGATGCCTTGTCACTGGGTTAGCAGTTCCACATGTCTCAAAGCCACGTAGTGTCTTCATTTTCAAAGCTTTAAGGGTTTAGAATTGAAGATGCAGGCATTCCTTTCTTTAGGGATTTTGGAAAATACTAACCCAGTGACACAGTGTCACATCCCAGAACACCTGAATCTTCCACAGAACCACACTGAGAATTTCAAATCTTACACAGCACCCAACGATATGATAATACTTAGTGAATACTGTTGCCAGTATGTATTGTTGTCATGGCTGTTAAAGTGATATGAAAGACCTGCAGCAGAATTCTTACGTGTGGTGTCAATCTTCCCCATTACCAATCTTTATTACTCACATCAGGAACATTAAAAATCATAAATTGGGCAGGCATCATTTCGTTTTTAAAAGTTTTAACTACAATACACTGTAGTATTGACAAGGAACGTAACACATCCCAGATGCAGACGTGATACTTGTATTTGCTAGTGTGTGCAGCCATCATAGCTAAATGTAACAATAGGCTACCAACATTTAAATGACAATGCTCCAGATACAATTGTTCTCTGAGTCATAACACCCTTTGCATGACACACTTGACAAGAAACAATATAAAATATGACTATCAAAGTGTACTTCAACACTGCATCGTTCTTATGGAATTAAATTTCAGTTGACTGGTGCCCCGAACCACCAACAGTGCATGGCGGTACAGTACAGACTTCCGGACGGCGTGCAGGTTCTACAGCTACATACACCTGTCAGAATGGCTTCATAATGTCCGGACAGCCGGTAAGACACTGCAGGTCTACTGTGTCTTAGTGTACACAGGATATGTTATGGTCAAACGCATGTATGGGCTTCCCACACTTCTGCCTGGTCACTTTGAAAGGGCTGTTTATTCATTTTCTTCTCTGCAGTGTCCATTACTGTTCTATTGGCACACAAAGGGACTCGCATGATTCTGCCTGACCATCCATGTTACCTTGCCTCTCATCTTGACCATATCTTGATTGCACTCCAACCCTAAAGATGGTCACAGGATGATCCTCCATATCTTTCATAATAACCTAGCAGAATATCCAGTTTTATAAACCTGAAAGGCCACAATATGCATGCCCACTGCTACAGAAATGTCAAATGCTCACTTATTTCTCACCATGTGTGTGTGTGTATGTGTGTGTGCATGCATGTGCCTAACTCTTTGTCTGTCAGTCAGTCAGTTAGTCAGTCGTGCTCTGTATCTCAGAAATCAAAAATGGCAGGTAAGTGTAAACACAAAAGTTGTTCATTTTACAAAAGTAAATTCACGACATCTGTTAATTTTGTTGTCATATGCATATGTTATGTTCCAAATCAGTTTGGTCTCACATTTTCTTCACATAACTGAACAGTAACCGTGATCAAAAAACCTGTTACAAAGTTCACAAATGTGACTTGTGAGAATCCAGATACCTACAGACATCATGAAACCAAACCAGTTTCTTGAGTTCTACTGCTGATTTTTTCTATAGAGCCACGCTAGGAGACTGTGATGAAGTTTTACACACACTGCACGTAAGCCAACAAAATAGGTGAGTACAGTGTGAGGAAATTTAAAATATTCTCACAAAAGACTTGTCATCTTTCCTGTTGCATATAGTGTAACAAGGCACAGGTTATTCGAAGAAATAATCTGTGTATGCAGGTGCTGTCGTGTGGACTTGGCGGAGAGTGGTCAGGCAAGGCACCGACATGTAAATACATAGACTGTGGGGCACCTCCCAACACCGACAATGGTCGTTATGAACTCCTCAACAGGACCACAACATATGGCAGCTTGGTGGAGTATTCATGTCGAGAGGATTACTGGCTGGATGGCACCGAGAGACAGATGTGCACTCGGGAGGGCAAGTGGTCTGCTGACACCCCTGCCTGTATCTGTAAGCTCTCAGCCTCATGTTTAAACCTCTCTTACTGAACACAGAACATCCAACTGAATCCCTCTGTAGTTCTGCTAGTACCATTATTTCATTACACTGCTCCATTTCTGGTCTCTCCCTATCTCATCTCCAGTGTTACAGCAAAATTATGATTCCCAGACTGTTAGGCAATATGCATCTTTAAGGATGGGATGTTGAGTGTGTGTATGTGTGTGTGTGTGTATTATGAGCCAGCATAGGTCCATGAGTATAGCTTCTCGGCTACAGAATCAACATCCAAGGAATCATGGTTCAATTCCCAGTACAAGTAAGAATCATCTCTTCTCCAAAGTGTCCAGACTGATTCTGAAGCCCACCCAGTTCAAGTTTCCCACTCAACAGGTAATGGGGGGGGGTTTCTTTTCCCAGGAGTAAAACAGCTGGGCCATGAAGCTAATGTTTTACCGCAATCTAGAGCCCAATTTAAGAATGAATACAGTTGTACCCCTACTGCCCCATATGTGGAATGTGCAGATAGATAACTTGATACCTGAGCTCCCAAACACTGCACACAGCTGTGGTCAGCATGGTCCAGTCACTGCTTGGTTCACGTCAGCACGGCCAGGCAATGTTACACCTATTCCAAAAACGATGGGTGTGTGAGTACATTGTCTATCACAGTGGAATTGTTTCTGTTAAGATTCAATTTTGTTATTTTATTATAATTTATTTTTGTTAAAATTGTGATTGCTTCAAAGAAACTGCAGAGTCCTGCGGGTTATGAGACAATGTATTTTTTTTAAATGTATAGTAAACGTTTGGAGCTGCACGAGCTGTGTTTAGTAACTACGTACTATGAAGTATACAATTTACTGATCAATTTCTGGCATCATTTCAACCAACACATCTTTGAAATACCTTCCGTTTGTCAAATACGACCTTAACCAGTCCTCACAGACACTTTTTTGTACTTGTAATTAGTTAACATAAAAACACATGTCACTTCCAACTTGTAGATACATGTATGATCTACCAGCACACCAAATTTCTCATGCCTAACTCTGATGTTTCATTAGTTGTTATCAATAAACAGAAATGTATGTACCGATTGCCCACATTTGCCATCTAATTACTTTATATTCTATCAACTTACTTTCCACAATTGAATAGAACAGAAAATGTGTAGTAATTCTAACAACCTACCTACCTACCCACCCACCCACCCACCTAGCCCACCTACCTACCTACCTAACCCACCCACCTAACCTACCTACCCCCCTAACCCACCTACCTAGCTACCTACCTACCTACCCACCTAACCCATCCACCTACCTACCTAACCTACCCACCTACCCACCAACCAACCTACCGACCTGTCATTTCTGAAACAACTATATTTTATATTCAAATCACGAAATTCTGTGATATTTTGGAATGTGGTCACATGATAAAATTGCACGTCTGAAATTTTCTTACAGCCAGCCCACAAGTTGAAAAGTTTCTGATAAAACAAAATTCAGAAGTTTAAACATTAAATTCTATTCTGTTTAAAGTGATCACCTGTGTGGAACCAGAGCTACCAGCAGGCAGTTATGTTGTTGGTTATGACTTCAATGTCCACTCAACAATTGAATATCACTGTGAGGTGGGTCACATTCTGCGTGGAGAAGCTACACATGAGTGCAATGTGCAAGGAGACTGGTCTGGAGAGACACCAAGGTGTGAATGTAAGTTCCCAGCAGGACATGGAAGCAGTACGTTTGTCAACGATGCTGATAACCAAGAACACTCCAGTGTTAAAACCACTACCAGTGAAAATGTCAACAGCAATAAGAAAAAACATGCCTATTTAAACTAATATATTCTAATACAATAATTTTTGCTATATTCACAACAAAATGTTCCCACAATGTGCCTGTTAGCATCACCATGCCTTTCTGTCTGTCTGTCGACATTAAAACCTCAGATTTTCATGCAATTCTATATTAGGGAGTTTTACACAAATACTGCAAATTTGGCATTACTGCATTCTGGGAGGTGATACTATGCAGTTTTTTTTTTTTTTAACTATGTACATATTCATAAAACTGAACATCAATGTATACCAGAAGAAGGCAAACTCAAACCTCATAGTCCAGTCCAATTTAAAATCGCACAAAAATCATGGGCACTTTTAAAAGGAACATGGTAATTCCTTTGAGAAATCCCTCGTTACTTGTATTGATTACAGTACTGCAAATAAAACAGTATTTTAATTGATATTATAAATTTCAGGTTTTATATTTACAAAATTTTATTAACCCTTTGATGACTTAAGTGAAGTCATAGTGCATATAGAGTCAGATCATACCTCACAGAGAACACATTGTGTTGCTTTTAAAAAGAACAATCAGTGACTATCATATAGAGAAATAATGGCTGTTTCTTGTAAGAATCACATAGCACACAAAAATACAATGTGTGGATAAAATGTTGAGTTCTTATTATCAAAACCAGTGGTGAACATAGCTGCCACTAAGTCTTAAACAGTTCATAAATATGCGTAGAATGAGTGATATTGAAAGTTACGCGCAACATAAAGCCACAAAAATATTTTTATACTATATGTACAGCTGTATTGGTTTCTGATGTCCATCATTATGTTTCAGTCGTGGACTGTGGTAAAGTAACGCAGCTGTTGTATGGTTCCGTTACATACACAAATGGCACCACATTCTACGCCAGTGCACTCACATACACTTGCGTCAAAAACTATCGGCTTGTGGGTGTCACATCAAGACGATGCCTAGAGAATGGCCAGTGGAGTGATGAGTCACCCCGGTGTGAGGGTAAGTTCTGTGACTTCGTATGTAAATGAACAGTGTCACAGACATGCAAATGGATTTAATAAATTTCCAAAAAATAATCACTTCTAGCTAATGAATATAGCTTTCTGTTGCAGAAATCCGTTGTCCTGAGCCAGTCCTGGCAGAACACAGTATACTGTCTGTGACAGGTAATGACCGGGTGTATGGCCGTACACTAATCCGAACAGCGGATTCTGGCACATCACTCACCACTTACAAGATTGGATCATTGGTGAAATATCGCTGTGAGAGAGGATACAAGGTGATTGGGGAACCACTCAGTACCTGTGAGGAAACAGGCCAATGGAGTGGAGAAGTGCCCCAGTGTGTCTGTAAGTTGTTGAACCCTGCAATGCACACAGCTGTACAACCACTAAATTCATGTCACATAAACAAACACAGAAATAACTTGGCCTTACAGTAACTTAAGATCTTAGTGTGAAGGTGTGGGTTCAGTCCCAGGTCAATCCATGTGGGATTGGTGGTGAACAGAGTGGCAATGGGAAGGGTTTTTCTCTGGGTACTTCAGTTTTACCAGCTGTATTATTCCACCCATGCTCCATATCCATTCATTTGTCTATCCCTGACCCTGTATAATCTTAGCAACTAAGTGTCATTAAATAACACTTAAAAGAGGAAGATTATTCTGGGATGTGACACTGTGTCATTAGCCGTGTAGTTCCCAATGTTTCGAAGGATTGTGTTGTCTCCATCTTCAGGATCTAGCAATTCTCTCCTGTAAAACTGCTTAACCCTGAAGACAAAGGCACCAAAATCCTTCAAAATGCCAAAACTACATAGCTGATGAAACAGAATCACCAAGAAAGGAATCTTCAGAATCTTCTTCTTGTTTGACAGCTCTTTTAGAAATTGCCCATATTTCAGTTTTTGAAAGTACAGTGTTTCAGAAATCGACTCAGTTTCCACCTTTATTTGAGGGACAAAGTAAGGAAATTTATGAAACTAGGCCCCTTTCAGAGCCAGTCATGAACAGAAAACATTAGTCAGAAGAACATTACACACCAAAATCAGGTACTTCAGTTTTTTCCTGCTTCCTAATGGTGCCCTGAACTTCCTTTGTAACTTCTGTTTCATACAGTTGTTGACTGTGGAGAACCTGACAGCTTGGAACATGGCAAGTATACACTTGCCTCCAATGCAACATATTATGGAGCAGCAGTTCTTTACGAATGTGACCCTAACTTTGAATTGGATGGACATGGACGAAGACTTTGCCTTGAAAATGGTACCTGGTCATCTGAAACTCCACAATGCAAGGGTAAGTTCAAAGACATAATCATTATAAGTGCAAACCTTGCAGTCAATTGGTAAGTACTGCTGTTTTCATACATTTTAGGCAGGTGTCCCAACACAGAAAAACACCTTATCCAGAAAACCCCCCCCCAAGGGGTAAAGTTGCTGGAGTGTGGCCTTGACCACCCACCCCTATCTTGTGACAAGGTTAAAGAAAGTGTAGAGCTATACCTCTACTCCCAATTTGGACCTTCATGACCTGTTCTTTGGTGAAATTTACTTTTACCTCAATTTTACCTTTTACTAGAAAACCCCAAATCCCAAGCATAAAATAAAATGTCCTGTACCATAACCTATATTATGTTAAAAAATTTTCCCTAAGATAATTTTGTAGTTCAGTTACACAATAATTTGTGTTTCAGAGGTACTGTGTGGACATCCAGACAAAGAAGGTGACATGTCTGTGCAGGTGCTGACCCGCAGCATTGGGGGAATTGCCCAGTATTCATGTCCGCGAGGACAGTACATGGTGGGCAATGCGACGAGGACCTGCCTGAAGAAGGGCACATGGAGTGGAGCGATGCCTGAATGCAAATGTGAGTTTAGGGTCTTAGTCAACTAGATTTTAACTAAAGTGTGTGCTTCGTCATATCGGTTCAGAACACGAGTGCAAATGTTGTTGATAGTCCTCATTTGTGAATTACTACAGGTCTCTGTCATTGCTCAGGTGGTTAGGCACTGGCCTCTCACCATGAAGGTCTTCATTTGATCCTGGACCATTCCATGTGGAATCTGTGGTGGAAAAAATTGCACTGGGACAGTAGTTTCCCTAAGTACTTTGGTCTTCCCAAGTCAGTATCACTTGACCAGTGCTCATTACTTATTCACTTATCTATCTCTGACATGATACAATCATTGCTACTAACAGCATGGTTAAATTACACACACCACTTGTCTACAGATGTCACCTGCAGCCTACACATATTACCAAACCATAAAATGTCTGCCTGTGGCAGATTGAGACATGTCACACTGTACCAAGTTGCTGACTCAGTAAGATGCTGAAAAGGCAGCTCTCAGCATCACGTAACTCAACTCGACAATGTGACAAAACAAGCCAGTGTGCCTTTGCAGCACATCCCTCTGTCAGAACAAATATGACTTGACTCATTTCAGTTAGTTACCACACATTTAAAATTCTGCATAGAAGTAAAGGTGCAGTGACTGTGGTCTATAGCGTGGCGGCCACTCTTACAGAAGTGAATGGATTAAACTTCAAAAATCATCTATAATTTTTCCCTTTCGCGTGTCTGACATAGTACAACATAAAAAATTGACAGTAATTCCCACTACACTTGAAATACCAAAACAAAGCACACACAAAGCACCTTAATTTCTGGTTTCATAGCATGAATTTAAACCATGTGGCTAGCTGTAATGTGGGTCAGTTTTGTGAACATACCAGAAGGATTGTAACACAATAAAGACCATTTTATCAGAATGAAACTGGAGACAAACGTCTTTCCATTGTGAGTGGGTCATTTCAGAGCACAGGAAAACACTGGCTTTGCATGTAATGCAGTCACAGCGCATTTAGCAAAGTGGTCACTATTCATTCATTCCATTGGCATGTGCAGAATGTGACAATTCCTTGCCATTCTCAGCAGCTTCTTCCATTCCTCTCCGTTATGTACCTTTTCCTGCCACTCTTCTCCACCAACTATTCTTCTATCCTCTCTCACCTCATCTTGCCATCTATTTCTTGGTCTACCTCTCAATCTTGTTGTTCCCAAATTCATATATATAATACCCAATTAGGAATTCTACTTTCTTCCATTCTCTCTACATGCCCAAACCAACACAATTTAGTATGGACAATAATATCAATAAAAAATGGGACAGAATTAAAACAATAATCAAGGAAACCGAACAGCAGCTTATAGAAAAGGAAACATTTAAAAATAAATGGTATGATGAGGAATGCAAATTTGCAATAGAGGAAATGAAGAAAGCAAGAGAAAAGTGGTTGATAAAAGGAAGAAGGGAGAAGGAAGAGCAGGAGTATCACCATAAAAGGAAGAAGGGAGAAGGAAGAGCAGGAGTATCACCATAAAAGGAAGAAGGGAGAAGGAAGAGCAGGAGTATCACCATAAAAGTGGTCACAATATGAACCATACAATTTAAGATTAAAAGTTGCACTCTGTCCACGCAGTATATTTGTTTTTCAAAAGATTCTCACAATAAACAGAAATTATTTCTCTCAACTGCATTAATTATATGATCTTTATAATAGTGACACTGTTTTCTGTGAGGTAGGAAGGAATTTATATAAACTTCAGCCTTCGGAGCATTAAGTACACTGCATCGCTTAAAAATTTTTGTATTTTTGCTTAAAATATTTCCTATTCACAGGAGCACCAGGTGTGGCAATTCCTTTCATTACAAGTTCTACCGTGTAACTGCCTCCTTCCCAGTTCTAACTTATTTCAATTTCCTTAATGCCCCTTCGTATTCCTCAAATACATCAACATAAGCCTCTACACTATACTTAAACCTAGACTACTTTCTTATTACAGCTGTGGACTGCCAACATCCGGGAACTATTGAAAATGGCCGTGTGATTGTGATGAACCAGACCACAACATACAACAGTGCTGTGGAGTACCACTGTGTGCCACACTACCAGCGCATTGGGCCATACTTGAGGAAATGCATGGAGGATGCTACATGGTCTGGAGAAGAGCCACGATGTGAAAGTGAGTGCCACCTATGTTTGTTGACAAGATTAAGACTGTTCTGTATTTGACACAAGTTACATTTATCTGTTAAGTCAATATTGAGTGTTCCACAGAGGGAACCACGGCCCAACATTGGCCTTGAGGCTTCTTACAGACGCTGCCGAAATATGATTAGGTAACAAAAACTGTGTACTGATTTTAATCCAAAACCACCACATTAAATTACACACATGCAACTTGCTAAAAAAAAGTACTTCGTTACAAAGAACGTATTTCAATTGCTATATCATACTTTAATTCTTACAATAAAACCAACTAGATGCACTAATTTCTCAAATTTATTTTTGGAATAAAAACTCTGCATGTTTTGGACAGTTCCTCTGACCATCATAAGGAGTTTTTCACTGTACACACAGCAATGGTAAATGTCATACAGGTTTGCTGACAGCTTGCTCACAAGCTGTCAGCAAACCTGTGTTTACAGTGAAAAACTCGTGATGATGGACAGAGGAATTCTCCGAAACATGTGGAGTTTTTATTCCAAAAATAAATTTGAGAAATTAGTGCATCTAGTTGGTTTTATTATAAGAATTTATCATGATGCACGGTCACCTGAACATCAAAATCATACTTTAAGTCCTATGCATAGGATGGGAGTGCTGCAGTACTTATATCTGTAAAAAGGGAGTCTTACAATAAATGAATCTGGAAACCACCTTAATAAATGAGCAAGAACACAGCAGCAGTCTTGCCAAGATCCAATTTTCTCGCACAGAGAACAGTGTCTTTTCAATTGTGACACAGAGACAGCATATTCCTCTTAAATGTCAGTAAATTTCTACCAGACTATATGGCATCACTTCCCAGAAGGCAGTAACTTTCCTTCAGCAGTTTTGATGGTTTAACATATATATCAAATTTTGTGTTTTACTTAGATCTTACATTATCATGTCACAAACTTGTTAAGTGTCATAAGTACACCAAGCAGTAGCCTTCAATATTAAGTGGCATAACTCACAACTCTTGAGTCTTTTTTAAAATGTTCTTGTGTTTGCTCAATGTATGGTGTCATTCCTTAAAATCACACATGGGTGACAAGCAAATAAATGATACGGAGGGAGGCATTTCCTGAATTTGTCTCACAAATTCATTGCAAACTTCCTTCTAGAATGCAACCAAAAAGCACTAACACAATAACCATGCTCTGTGTGTGTGTGTCCAATTCAACTCTGGAACTTGGTGACTGAATTTAACGAAATTTGGTATGCACATAATTTCGTTGGAGCTCACCCCAACACGAATACCCCTTTGAATTTCCAGCAGTCAGTAATAAGACACAGCAGCTGCATACAGAAACACAGACATCCCCTACACTGTGTCCTGCAATGAAGCATTATAGAAATGAAAAAATATGCAATTTTTGACAGCAACATATTTTTGTAGAATGTAAAATATTAACACAGGGTGACCACAAGAGAGTTTTCTTCAGCTTCCTTTCAGATAGAAACAACTAAAGAATCATCGCCACCAGACACGTCTCATTTGGTGCGCTTGTGCTAATATCTCTAATTTTTCAGTGACTACAGGAGATGAGAATGAACCACAGAATCTGGGATTGTCAATTGGCATTGGAGCTGGAGTCATTTTTTTCCTGCTGATTGTTGTGGGACTCATCTATCTGAGGCTGTAAGTACCTCGTTATGCTGTCAGCAGTTCAGAATCAGGCAAAATATTGACATTATTAAAACACCACCTGAACATTCTACATTGAAGTCAATACTAACTGAAGGACAAAAAAAGTAAATTAACTTAGGGTGTGTATTTCTTGGTAAAGGTAAAGGTAAAGTTCACCCTAGAACAGGCCACGAAGGCCCAGAGAGGGAGCAGAGGTATAGCTCTACTCTTTCTTTAACCTCGGCGCTAGATGGGGGTGGGTGATCAACGCCATGCCCCGGCCACTTTACCCCCGGGAAAGATCCGGTACCCATTGTATAGGAGGCTGGGTAGGCCCCAGGGCCGGTCTGGACGGGTGCAGAAAATCTTGCCCCCACCAGGATTCGATCCCTGGACCGTCCACCCGTAGCGAGTCGCTATACCGACTGAGCTATGCTGGTCCATATTTCTTGTTACAGAGTCATAATTTTTTACACTTCTATTTTGTTGCTTAAGATTAAGTAACTTAACTTATTACTATGACATATTAATCACATATCACAAAGGTGTATGTGATGGTTGTAATTTGATTTCTATTTGAATATGCAAAACAGCTGTGCAAACTCCGATGCTAAGACAAATTTTATGTTCATTTTAGACGAAAAGCAACCCCCGTAAAGAACACGGAGAATGTTCAAGGCGCAGTTCGAAAGGAGGACCAGAATGCTGCAGTAATGTCCTATGCAACGCTGAACGATGGTAACAGTTATGGTATGCCAACCCACACAAATATTTATGAGAACATTCATGACGACAACATGTACGATGCGCCTTACGAAGAAACGTCACATCGTAACCATCACTACGAACCAACACCCGTCAGCAGGGGAACAAGACCAATGGTCACAATAAATGGCGTGGCAGTTCGCTGAGAGTAAACTGCTAACAGTAAAGTCACCAAAAGTGAGTTTGATACGAGCAATATACACTATCGAATTTATTTATATGTCAAATGGGGCACAAAATACCTGATTCCCATTTCAGTTTCATAACTGGAATCTGCAAAACCATCCATTTTAATAATAACCATCATCCCAGAACTTCAATAATTCAGTTTTTATCAATCATTAGGGCTTTCCAACGAATGCCTTTTAGACTGTGCCTTTGTGTTATTGTGACATAAAGATTGATATTTACCAACATATCAGTGAAATCTGCATTCTGTCTCTGCAATGTTGGTCTCCACCTATGAAACTAGACAGTACCACAATATGGACACCCACAGTCTGAACTTCAAGCATCATACGCATACAGACAATGCTAGCCAAATGTAACACAATGTATGAGACACGTTCGTACGTAGCAACAACATATGAGTATGAGTGTATGTACATATGAATGTTATGTAGAAACATTTTGTATCATAGCTGTTTGAGTGTTTGTGAATAAATATGGTTTGTTACCTTGTATACCACTGTATCTTCATCATACCAGTGAGCACAACTCACGACACATTTCAATGACACCCACAGTGGCGTAGCTAGGTTTTTGGCACTCTGGGCAAGCAAAAACAACAGCCATCCACAACAGCTGTCCACAACAAAAATTATGAACTTAAAAAATCACATTCATTAATTAAATTTCTTTCTAGTTCACTCATAACTTAAAATTTTTCGATTGCAGAAAATACAATTTTTCTTCAAAAAATTCATTTTGTCACCTGGGTCCACCACATGGCACCCCCCTCCCCCTCCCCCCCCCCACCCACCTGCTATGCCCCTGGACATAGGCCACATATTCCTTTTCTAACAGAGTGGCAAAATTAGGAATAATAATCTGGACAAGTAGATGGATCTGTTCTTCTGCCAGAATATGGCTTCCTCATTAGCAATACAATCTACAGTAGTTACAACTTCATTAAGATCGAATAACATTCCAATGCAGAAATTTTGCAATGGATAGAGAGAAGATTTATAAAGGACTCAGAATGAGAATTCAAACTGCATCAAAAAACTCCACCGCAGGACTGGAACGTCGCTTTAACAACCATGGCTAGTACAGAGCAAATGTCATATGTTTGGGTGTTCTAAGTTGGGTCTTAATTGGAAACAGACACTGGGAATTTACATTTTTATATACACAGTACAGTACAGTACAGTACAGTAAACAACAACTGGGCAGTGATATGTGGAGGAGGAGGTAGTACGTGCATCCTGCTTCAAGTCTCTTAAATGAATGTGCTTGGAATAAAAAATAAATAAAAAAAAAAAAGATAGTCACTTCCCAGCCTTGTTCCAAACAGAATTTATCTTGTTAGCCTTCATAAAACCTACAGACTTTCAAAAGTGATAAAACAGAAGGACTTGTGACAAAAACTCACAGTAGGGTATCAAGGTTTGTGATTAATTGGGACTTGCAAAAACTATCACAAATATCAGAACTGTAAACACCAGAATCCATTTTCAATATAAAAGGCCTATATCATCCCAAGATCTCAAACAACACCAGTAAAAAATATACAGAATAATAACAAGAATGGGTTTATTTTTTATGTGATACTAACATCTTTTGGAGGTGTAAAGCACACTAAAGGACTGAAGGACAGTCTCAGCCCACAACACATGAAAGCAATTCACTTCAGTGAAAGGAAGACAGAACTTCAGCGATCTGAGAGTTATTTGCGCAATAACAGCAGGATGGGAGAAACTGAATGGACAGTCACCAACCACAAGGTATCATCCCAATTCATCAAAACCACTCACAAAAGAGAAGACAACGGTATTAAAATAGGTGACAAATAGCAAAAATTGCTGTTCGTGAACACCGAGACACTTCTTCTCATAAGAAACAGCACATATACATTAGGTAAGAAGTTTTATTCATCCAAGGGATTTCACTAATTGCTAAGCTTACAAAAAATTAAAAACCTCAACGGAGACATTTCATCTCTTCCACCTTCACTCCACTTACATCAAGCATCTTAATTCTCAACACAGTTCATTAACGTGCACACAGTCACAAACATGATTACAAGTTGAGTAAAGAGAAACCAACTTGATGCCACTTATTTTATTATTTATTCAATACTCATTCAATGCTCAACATGTTTCGGCCGTTAATACGACCATCTTCAGGAGTCTGCGACTAACTGG
>Ga0123357_10006078_pt1 | contig 14623 bp, 10 predicted proteins | sample TergutEmb28metaG_FD_89873 | JGI IMG/M metagenome (GOLD analysis project Ga0123357, IMG submission 89873) | Embiratermes neotenicus P4 segment gut microbial communities from Petit-Saut dam, French Guiana - Emb289 P4 | ecosystem: Host-associated > Arthropoda: Insects > Digestive system > Gut ...
AATAAATATAGGTAATTCCTGGCAGTTCAGTGAGATAATGATTTTCGCCTAACTTACTACAAGTAAAAAGCTTCATTTGCAAACTCAGCGGGGGTTGGGGGGAGGGGTACAATTCCAACTGCAATTTGATATATAGAAATAAACAGACTGATCTGTAAATATTAGAGGATAAACCAGCTGAAAGAATATAGCATTTCAATGCGTTAACGCTTGTTCCAACTTCATAATAATAAGTCGGACTGAATGTTAATTTCTGAGTCAGTACTCTGCATTGTCTGTGCATAAGAGAGCCGCGTTCCAGTCCCCAAACCGGATATCTGAAATGGTTTGGGACAGCGAGAGTGAAGAAGCAGGGGCATCGAGTGACTGCATCATTTATTTATCAATGGAATTTTATACATTTTTAGACAACCGCTGATATATCTCTGGTTTAGTTACTCTTACCTTGACAGACTAAGAAAATATGTAGACTCCATTCCTTCTAGTGGTAAAGTACTGTATATTGGAAATGATGGTGTTAGTCAGTAGACTCAAGCAGAACTCAACAAAGTTTGGTCAGTCTTGGTTCGTGATGGGGACGCAGCTAAAATGTTGCATGTGAACTGCGATTGGTGTGAAGAAAAAGTTGTTAGTGAAGTTTTGAGAAAGTATGGGGTGCGTGTGAAGTAAGATGATGTTTCTGACACCGCCAGGCAAAGACATAACTCCACAAATCTTCACGCTGAAATTTCCTGTGCATACATCAGGCCTGAAACAGAAACACAAGTAAAATAAATTGAGAATTATAAAACTTTTAAATTAAATTCCTGCGTGTAGGCACTAAGCATTTCTACTGAATCAGTGGCATACCCAGGAATTTTGTTCAGGGGGTTCAACAAATTCAGTTGAGGACAGAGGACAGAGAGAATGGGGATCTGTGGGTGGCAGCCCCCTAGTCAGGGGTTCTGGAGGCAGCTGTAATTTGGTACAAGAAATTTGATTTCTTATAGTAAAATTTTCTTAATTTTTGGTACTTTAAGATTATTTATGATGACAGCCAATTTATTTGTCATTGCTAATATAAAACAATTGCGAACCGACGGTAGTTTTAGAATTTTACTGCCTTTTTCCGAACAGCTTGGGGTGTTGGCGTCCTAAATTCAGCAATTTTTAACAGTTTTCACAATCGGGTTGGGTTTGGCACGATTTTGGAGGGTCTTCCGAATTTCGGGGGGGGTCTGAAACGTTTCTTGAACTGAAATATTTCTGATTTATTCACAACAGTGCAGATTATTTAATTGTTTCATCACCTTCGGATCATAATTTATAAACGTCTATAGGCAACCACGTGCAACGATTTAAAGGGCCGTCTAATATAAACACCGTACCGTGGGCACAAAAACTAAATTGAATGCCGTAAGGTAAAGGTTAAAATATGATTCTTGTGTATTTTTGATTCTGCAGTCCACCACCTGAAATAGAGATGCAAGAACATCGGAGATCACGTCGTGACATGTCACCACAGGGAAGGAAACGGACAGCAGTAATGACAAATCGTGATAAAATGATGAGTTACCAGCCTCAGAGGAAGGTCAGTCATCTTGAGCAAATAAAGTGTTGATGTAGCCAGGTATATGGTATGAAATTAAGTTCTTGTGAAATAAAAAATCAGTGAGCCAAAAGTGAAGTTATTATAAATATTTCCAGTAATGTAAATTAAAGTATTTATTTCTACTCTCTTTTAGTGAAATATAGTGTGTTCCTTTATTTATTTTTTTTTATTTGATAAGGTGAAAGTATCTGCCAGGTTTGAAATGAGGTGAATGTTATAAACTTTAATTGATTTTATTTCATTTTTAAGGTAATTATTATTGCATGCAGGTAGCTGGAAAGTAAAATTGCTGAAGTAAAATATTTCACAACTTCCACACAGGTACACACTGAGAAGGTGGTTTTTTTTACCAGTTTGTGTACTATTGGAATTTTCATAATGCAAAATAAATGGAGCATTTGAGATTTGAACTAATCATCATTAATTAATTTGGAATTGATTGCAAAATATTGTTAGATGAAGCTATGGATTATCCGACATGCCAGTTCTCTTGCAGTACTGTAATGTAGATACATTTCTTCTGTAACATGGTCATAAAACCAGTTCATCATTAATTATTTAGACAGAAGTTTTAAATCTGCTTTTATAATGTTGTTATACTCTGTACTGATTTGTTCCTCACTCAATCAAACAGCACTGGTTTAATGTAATAAACATCCACATATCTTACTGCAGAACATTGATTCAGTTTGTGTATGTTGTCGTACCAATATAATATGTGTGTTGATAGAATATTTCTAATGATTTTGATGAGACATGTAAGTTGACAAGTAAGCTATATAGTAGCAAAACATGACAGATTTTTGGGGGTTATGTTTAACTATGTTAAGCACTAAACAATTCTGAGTTAATGTAAATTGAATTCTAAATCAAACTGCCAGATTTACAGGTATTCCAAGAATTTAGTTCAGTTTAAGAGGTCTTTGCTCTTTTGGGATTTTACACAACGTAGATGGATAGTTTGTTACCAACATTACGGGACAACCTGTCAGTCCCATCTGAAAGGGTCATGGTTAACCCTTGAAGGTGGGTCTAATAGGTTGTCCCAGAACATCGGCAACAAACCAACTATCTGTGCTGTGTAGAATCCCAGAAGAGCAATTTCTCATTTGCACAGCTGTGGAAGCCTAAAAGCACACATATTTTAGTTTAGTTTAGTTTAGTTTATTATTTATCTGTTTCAAGCGTCTGAGATAGGCTAGTTCAGTTTCTCTTAATTGCAGTTTTTACCTAACTAAGCATAACCATGGTAAAATTACACATATGTGTTTATGCCATACTAGATGACAACTCCTTAGTTCTTCTTTCACTCATGGGCTAATATCAACCTCACTTAACTTATGTTCTTCCAGTGAATAAAATATGTGCTTTAAGACAGGGCCAAAACTGACTTTTAAAAATGTGTCCTAATCCAGTTTGAATAGAAGAGAATGCCTGTACACTAATTAGACATATACTTCGTGCATTCTTACAAGTAATTACAGTAATTTAGTCATTTTATTTGCATTTGTGGGTTACTGAAGTTACTTATATCTACACTAAAATGTATGGATAAATTCTGAGGACTGTTGATTGGTGTGTAGCTACTGTTCGTTAATTTGTATGGCATAAGATCTCAGAAGAATTGAATTTGTAGCAATACCACTGTGATAACCTCAAATCTCATAAAGTTTGTTTTGTTTCTGTTATAAGAATACATCTACCATCTATAGAGGTCTGTTTTAAAGTGTATTCTTGCACACACCATGCATTTTCTCTTATATTGAATTACATATTTTAAGTGCCGTATATTGTCTTGCTATGTACGTATATTGCCGTATATTGTCTTGCTATGTATATTGCAGTTACATTACCTTTACTAAGATTATAGCATCCTTTCTGATGTAGATACTCTTAACTGTTAAGGATTCTGTTGTGTAGGACCTTAAGAAGGAACTTGGACCTGATACTGGAAAGATGATGATGATGGTGATGTTGATATTACCATCACATAAAAAGGAATCACTTTTTCAGTATTTGACAAGTATCAGATTGAGATTTGATCATTTATTCCAGAATGGAGGTCAGGGTATGATGGGTCAACGTTCACATTCTGCAGCTCCTACAGATTCTCCTAGCCTTCATTCTAGGAGCAGATCCAAAAGCCCGCGGCGTATGGGGGACCATCGTAGCCTGTCACCACCAGAGGGCAGGATCCATCTTCATGGTCAGCCCATTCCTTCACATGCCTATGTTCCACGTTTCTCCCATTCAGCAGCTGCCACTCCTGATGGTTCACCCAAGAAACGACAGCTTCCACAGATACCACATGCCCTACAAAAAGCTCTTAAAGAACGCGTTACTCAGGTATTTTTCATTTTACAGTTTCTTACCCTTTGGTACTGTATATTCTATTGTCCTCAGGTGACTGCACACCAATCCAAGTTTGTAAGGTGCATTCTGATTTCAGTACTGAACCTTACATATTATGCACTCTTCTAATTGTAATGAAAACCAAAGGTTCATGACTTTTAGAGTCAAGAAAAGTTGCTGAATGTTGCACAACCAAATTTACATCACAACAGCCTTCAGAAAGTTTTCATATTATTGTTTTCTTGGTTTTCCAGATGGTCTGTTTTGAGGGAGAGTTACCCCTCCATGATGTTCTGCTTGTTTTGTGTTTCCCACATACATTAACGTTTGAAACCTTCAAGTCCCCATGATTTATTTAGATCCTAGCCATACACATCACCTTCATTGTCATTGTTGTTAGAATCTGGGATTTTCTGTAAAACATCCTTTTTGTATAGGGTTATTACTGTATCTGACAACTATATGTTGCCCATTCCTGTTGGCTTATTTGTCATTTTAACACTCAGTCAATTGTGCACATGCTTGATGAAGATGTGGCGAGAAGTTACGTACTACAGTTCTGAGACAAGATGAAGATCCTGTATTACATATCAAGGCTGTCCACAGAGTTCTTGGACTGCACATATACCTTTCCTTTACAAGCATAATGATTGGGCATGGTTTAGTAGACTCTATGGACCCTGTTGCTGTTTTCTGTTCAGCCTTAGCTCGCTTTTTTGCACTGTAAAGGCAGTTACTTGAAGTGATGATAAAGTAAGTGATTTTTAAAAATTGTCATTAATGCAACAGCAGGTTTCTGTTTTCATGAAACCTTATTACAAAAAAATGGTGGAAACAGCTAAGGAAACTTCCAGTTTTTTAACCTTTTGACGCCAGAATTTAGTGGCCGTTCGGCTATTTAAAGGGCCCACTGCTCGTCCACTTTAGTTGACGTTCGGCACTAAAAGGTTAAAGGTGGCATTCTGTGATGAGGCATTAAGTTACCTAACAGCGTCTGAATGGTACAGATGTCTTAAGAAGTGCTGGAAAATTGTGGGAAGATGACCATTGTTCTGGCTGCTGGTTGATGTCGCAAATTCATGAAAAAATTCAATCAATGCTTTGTTGGAGAAGAAAGAGAGCTGGCTGAATGTGTGTATGGACCTTTTGTTATTAGCTTAAACAAAAAAAAGCTTCACGAAAATGAATTATGATGGGTGATGAAATGTGGGTTTTTGGGTATGATACCAAAACTTGGCACTGAACTGTCACAAATTTAAATTGCCTTAGACAAACATTTGTCTGCATGGGTACTGGTATGTGTGTTGTGTACACACATTTTATTTTATGTAACTAGCTTCTGTTTTTTATCTGGAGTAAAATATTGAAAAGGTTTAATGTAGTCATGAGCAAGTGGTATTAAATGATATAATTTAGTCATTTTGATAATGGTACAACACTAAAATTCTCTTAAAACCCGCTATAAAATGGTCTAGGAATGAAAATTGGTGAAATTAATACTATGTGTGCTAATGTCTTGTAAGAAGCTCTAGTGTATGATCATTAATTGCTACTAATATATTAACAAAACTCATCCCAGTGGCTGCATGGTCTAAAGTGTGGGTCTGTGGATTGTGGGTTCATATCCCACTGGGAACATGGATGTCTACCACTTTTAAATGTTGTATGTTCTCAGGTAGAAGTCTCTGCAGTGAATTGATCACTCATCCAGAGTAGTCCAACCAAATGTAGTGTGTATAACAGTGTGATCATGGAACCTCGACGGTGGGAGATCTCACCCCACTACAGATATCGAGCCATGGGGGGAGAAAATAAACATTTTTGTATATAGTGCGGTCCAAAACTTTTCGGACTGATTTTTTTTAAAACTCGAAGAAACATGAGGAAGACACGTATCTTTTTTTTATTATTATTATTCAAAATAAGCTTCATTGGCATATATACAGGCTTTGTGCAGTCCCATAATTTCTGAAAAGCTGCCAAAAATTCCTCTTTTTGGACCTTCTTTAATTCATCCATTACGGCTTCATGGATCTCAGCAAATCTGCAAAGTGGAGTCGTTTTAAATTAATTTTCATCTTGGGGAAAAGAAAATAGTCTGGCAGAGATAAATCTGGAGAGTTCTGGGAGGGGGGGGGATAAAGAGTTGTAACATTTTTTGGGGTCAAAAACTGGCAAACACTTGCAGCTTTGTGGGCAGGTGCATTATCATGTAACAAGAAAATATCTTGAGAACAGAACGCAGCTGGACAAACCCCTTGAATGCACTTCAGGAGGAGATCCATTACTCCTTTATAAAATTCTGCATTTACTGTTTTTCCTTCTGGTATGAATTCTTTGTGCAGTATGCCTTGAAAATAAAAAAAAAATTTCAGTTTCTTCAGCTGAGGGGATGTCTCGCCAACCCATTCATAAATCTGTTGCTTTGTTTCGGGGTAATAGGCAAAACACCAGGTCTCATCTCCTGTAATAGTTTTGTAAAAAAAAATTTTTTCTGCATCAGTCATTGCGATAACGTCTTGGCAAGATGACATAATCTTCCCTTTGCTCAGATGTCAAGCAGTGTGGAACAAAACGTGAACACAACTTTCTCTTTCCCAAATCCTCTTTCAGAATCCGAAGAACTACAGTTTTGGGGATGTTCAAAGATTCTGCTATCATTCTTGATGTGATTCAACGGTCATTTTTCACCAAATCAGCAACAGTAGCAATGTTTACCTCAGTTTTAGTCTATTTTGGATGACCACCTCTCTTGTCATCTTCTACCAGCTCCCTTCCATCTCAAAATCGAGAATACCACCTAAAAATATTTGATCATTTCAGAGCCTCATTCCCATAAGCCTTTTGCACCAATACTAGTGTTTCTGTCACAGATAGACTGGCTTTGAAACAAAATTTTATGGCAACTCTCTGTTCATTTCCGCCATCCATGACGTACAAAGAAAACTGACTTTACAAGACAAGTTATAACTCATACACTGTCGAAGATAAACAAACAAAACCCAGTGTATGAACGTATGTTGGTTGATAGTACGTAGTTAGTGGGTTGGGCAGTAGATCACTCTAGTTCTGTTATTTAAAAAAAAATTAGTCCTAAAACTTATGAATCGCACTGTGTATGTACATACACTTGGTTTTTGTGGCTGTTTATTGTATTTAATACCTGGCTTTACTATACTAAACCATGAATTGACATTTAAAAAGGCAGTGTTTATATACGCTTTTCTTACTTGGCAGGATCTAGAGGATCGGGCACGGATGATGAAGCAAAGAATGAAGGTGATGCAAGAAATGCGAGGATCTGGAACTGGGAGTGAGTATACAGCCACTGAAATTGATTCAGTTGATGCATGAGCACTTGATGTAGAAATGCTGCTTCATTTCAGTTTAGTTGTCTAGTTCAGTGTTTCTCAGCCATTGGGTTGTGCCCACACTGGTGATAGTATCATGAATCCCCTTGTTTTATGTGTAGTTTTGAGCTTATTTCCTCTTTCACCTAGTTTTGGTAAGGAAATAGATTTTGTTTAATTATGTATATGTATGTGAATAGACTAACCAAAGCATTGTAGATAATCGGAACAATGTAAGACATGAAGCTAATAGACATTTAAGGAACAAAAAGAAGGAATATCTGAAAGCTAAAATTGATGAACTTGAAACTAACAGTAAGATAAAAATTATCAGAGACTTGTGTAGGGGTATCAGTGATTTTAAGAAAGGTTACCAACCTAGAAGTGATGTTGTGCAGGATGAGAAGGGTGATTTGGTTACAGACTCCCACAGTATTTTGGCTAGGTGGAGGAACCATTTCTTTCAGCTGTTCAATGTACGTGGGGTTAGTGATGTTAGGCAGACAGAAATACACACAGCAGAACCACAAGTGCTTGAGTCCAGTGCCTTTGAGGTTGAGATGGCTATTGAGAAGCTGAAAAGACACAAATTGCCTGGTATTGACCAAATCCCAGTGGAATTGATTAGAGCAGGGGGTAGAACAATTCAGTTTGAGGTCCATAAACTTATTAATTCTTTTTGGAATAAGGTGGAATTGCCTGAGGAGTAGAAGGAGTCGACCATTGCACCTGTTTATAAGAAGGGTGATAAAATGTATTGTAGTAATTATAGAGGCATATCACTTTTGTCAACTATGTACAAATTTTATCCATCATCCTGCTGTCAAGGCTTTCTCCAAAGCAGAGGAAATTATTGGGGATCATCAATGTGGATTTCAGCACAACAGATCCACTATTGATCGTATATTCTGCATTTGTCAAATACTTGATAAAAAAGTGGGAATACAATGAATCAGTGCATCAGCTATTTATAGACTTCAAGAACACTTGTGATTCAGTTATGGGGGCAGTCTTCTATAATATTCTCATTGAGTTTGGTATCCCCATGAAACTGGTTAGGGTAATAAAAATGTGTCTGAGTGAAACCTGTAGCAGAGTCCAGGTAGACAAGCATTTGTCTGGTGTGTTTCCTATTAAGAATGGTGTGAAACGAGGAAGTGCTTTATTGCCATTGCTTTTCAACTTTGCATTAGAGAATGCCATTAGGAGGGTTCAGGTAAACCAGGATGACTTGAAATTATATGGTACACATTACCTTTGGTTTATGTTGATGATGTGGGTGGAAGCAATCATACTATAAAGAAAAACACAGAAGTTTTGTTAGTCGGTATTAAGGAGATTGGTCTAGAAGTGACTGCTCATAACACTAAGAAAATGATAATGTCTCGAGACCTGAATGCAGGACGAAGTCACAATATAAAGATTGCTAATAGTTCCTTTGAAAAGGTGGAAGAGTTCAAATATTTGGGAAGAACCTTAACAAATCAAAATCCCATTTGGGAAATAATTAAGAGCAGATTGATGTCAGGGAATGCTTGCTATCATTCGGTGCAGAATCTTTTGTCTGCCAGTTTGCCATCCAAAAATTTAAAGATTGAGATATACAGAACTATAATTTTGCTTGGTGTTTTGTATGGGTGTGAAACTTGGTCACTCATATTGAGGGAGGAACATAGGCTGAGGGTGTTTGAGAATAGGATGCTGAGGAGAATATTTGGGCCTAACAGGGATAAGGGAATAGGGGAATGGAGAAAACTACATAGTGGGGAGCTTAATGAAATGTGCTCCTCACTCGATATTGTTCAGGTGATCAAATCGAGAAGTATGAGATGGGTGGGGCATGTAGCATGTATGGGGGAGAGTGGAAGTTTATACAAGGTTTTGGTGGGGAAACCTGGGGGAAAGAGACCACTTGGAAGACCTGGGCGTAGATGGGAGGATAATATTAAGATAGATCTTCAGGAAGTGGGATGTGAGGGCATGGACTGGATCAATGTGGCTCAGGAGTGGGACAGGTGGCAGACATTTGTGAATGTGTTAATGAACATTCAGGTTCCATAAAATCCATGGAATTTCTTGACTAGCTGAGAAGCGATTAGCTTCTCAAGAAGGACGCTGCTTCATGGAGCAATTAAGTAAGTAAGTATGTGAATAGACTTATAATATGTACAACCAGTGTACTCAACTAATGTGACACTGGGTATTAATGAGCTTGAAAGGCAGAAAATGAAATGACTCAGTAAAACAACATCAGTGTGGAAAATACAATAATTACTTGATAGTGAAGAAATTCCCTGTTGTGTGTAGAACCCAGATTTCATTGTCATATTTGCAAATGTGTGCTACCAGACCCTGTCCTGAGTCAGATGGTTTCCAGCAATGCGAAAGTAATATATGTCATTCAGAACAAAGCTTATCAGCTAGATTCTAAAAGATTGAAGTGACATTGACCCTACCGTGCATGTAGCTGTGCGTTCTTGCAGTTTGAAGGCAGCAAAAACAGAGATACTCAGAATATCATACGTCCTGTTTCTCCAGATAATGTACAGTTTCTAAAGAAAATACATTTATGATAATACTGAAACATTGTCAGAAACTTCTAAAACCACAGCTTTTGTCATTTGCATATTACAGACACATCACATGAAGTCTTCAAGCTTAGAAAACACTTGAGTGATAAAACCTAACTACTATCACAGTTTTTTAAAACATGTTTAGTCAAATGTGTAGCATAAAACAGATACATTTTCATTTCCATGATTATACCCAACCACGTCTGTGAAGTGAGAACTACATCCTATTTGAAGTTACATTGCCAAACATTATACAGAGTGGGCCAAAAGTAGGTACACAGAGGATGCTATACAATATACTGTATACCTACTTTTGGCCCACTGTATGAAGTATTAGTGTTATTCATGGCATTTTGTATGTAATATTGTTTCCAGCATTGAGTGGAAACACTGTACTCTGGTTCTGAGGTTTGCTGAAGTTTCTGAGGGACTGGTTGGCTCCAAAATCAATGGAAAATGATTAAAGATCAGTTGCGTTGCAGTATTTATGGTTGGGAAACTGGTGGAGATGTGAGTAAGAGGGATGCAAACTGGAATTAGGTCCTCCAATAAGTTCTCATCTGCTTCCCTTTTAGCCACATATCCAGTCACAGTATGACATTACCAAACACCTCGTGCTCTGAAACTGTAAATATTGGAACCAGACAACCATCTGTTCACATCTCTTTGAAGATTTGTGTGTGTGTATACTGAGTTTTTCTTGAAGCATTACAAGTCAGTGAATTAGGTAAATAATTAAAAGTTACCTGCCATGTTATGCAGCTGGGAATTCTGTTGATTTATCAGTTTTCAGAAGAGACCTTACCAATTACTAATTTCTTGATATTTTCTGTTTCTTTTTTTTTTTTCTATTGTTCAGTCTATCTTTTATTCTTTTTCTCTATTTATATTTTCTGTTTAGCTGTTCTGTCTCTCACGTTCCCTTCTGTCACTCTTTTATTTTATTCTTTCCTCATCTTTTTCTTTTCCTTCAGTTTTTCATTTCTGCTAAGCTGACAGTACTTTCCTGCATGAATTCATTGGTCCTCTGAGTAGAAGCTTAATTACAGCTGTTAGGAATTTAATCTTATCTACAGTGCTTTGTGCTTGATCAGATGAGGTGTATATGACTGGAAGACTAAATTCATGGAAAAAAGTCGTACTTAAAAATCTAGTAGTTGCCCAGCTAGACAAATTTCTTGCCTTTTGAGGAGTCCAATTATTTATTATGTTTGTAAGAGTCCACCACAGGACTTTATCCAGGGCCAGATAAACCCTATGGTATAGATGAACTTAATTTTTGTGTTAATGATCATATCCAAGAATCAGTTGTTGCTGGGGAATAGGGAAGAGAGAGAGAAGTCTTTTATTTAATACTTTTGTCTATTTCGAAGATTGTATAACTTGATGGTATAGATTAATAATGGAGCAATGGTGGAATGATAGTGACAGGAGAAAACAACAATATGCGGAGAAAATCCTGTCCAAGTGCCATTTTGTAATCCACAAGTTCTACTTGGAGTGTCCTGAAATCATATCTGGGCCTGCATAGTGAGAGGCTGGTAATTGACTGCCTGAGTCATGGCTCAGCCTGAGGAATCGGTTGTCCATTTCCAGTATTCATCTCAGTTATTAGTACTTGAATTTTACCATTAAGTGCAAAAACATTTCATAAAAAAATAGTCAAATAAGAACAGATAGTAGTAGTAGTAGTAGTAGTAGCAGCAGCAATAATAGTAGTAAGTGGATAAAACTAAAAAGTGTGCTTATATCTGATGGAATTCTGTAATTTGTATAATACAGTATTTCATAAGAAAATCCTTTTTACATATGAAATACAAAATAACATATAAATATCAGAATTTATTGTAATGGCTTATAATATCATACGTATTATGGCATTCTTTAAGTGGTAAATGAGACTTTGATTAATCTGTAGCAGTATTATGTGGAGTATGTGTTATCTTTATGTAGCCTTTAAGTCAGTGCAGATGAAGATTAAATTTAAACACTTCTATTAAACATTTATTTATGTTACTTATATTAACACCAGAATGAACATGGACATTCCTGTCTTTATCTTGTGGCTCAGTATACATTGAAAGTGCAATATGTATACATATGTAGTGTATCTTTATAAAATTTATTTTCTCTGTGCCATAAGTTTGCTAGACCAATGAGAAAATGAATCACCATCTAAAACTGGTTGAGAACCACTGAAAAATTCTAGCTATTAGCCTAGTTATTTTGTAGGGTTCTTTAATAATTTCCATTATTTTGCAATTAAGCTAATGTGCTTTAATAATATCTTGTGAGGACTTCATAGCCTGCCTTAGCTAATGATGTTAGTAGCTTTGTTTGCATCGCTGTTTGCTCCGTGCTTGCGGCTGCCGTGCTGCTGCTACTGTCTGAAGCTGTCATCCTAAGCTGCCGCCATCAGATGCTCGCTCACTACTGCACGGATGATGTGATGATGGCTCACCTCCTTGATACGTGCTACACCATTCTTCTCTGCTTAATTTTTCATATAATTTATTTTCTGCAAAGAAGTGTATAAAACTTTCCTTGGTCATTGACTGTTTCTGGGTGTTCACCAACGTAATTATTGCCCAAAGCTTCTCGTGAAATCTGTTCAGTCAAACACACTAAGTGGTCGGTATGAGGAAAGTAAATGATTGCAAAACAACTGTTTGCTTTGAGGGTTAGGTTTGTCATGAATAATCTTTAGTAACCACTGAGGTAGTTAGTACACTTACTAAAAACTTCAGATAATTTATGGTGTCTAATTATTCAGAAAACAGATAATTTGAAAGTGAAAAATAATGTCAAAGTGAGAAGTGTAAAAAAAATCTGACATGAAGACTTGTCATATGAACTGTGAAGTTGATTGCAATGAACAAGGACAAAATGATGATTAATTCATACATTGCACCAGAAGCATGTGGAGCACAGTGTTTACTTAGCATGTTTCGCATGCTTAACTTTAAGTAAACTCAAAGAAGAAACACCAAACCAGGTTTGTACATGAACTCTACTACTTTAGACATACAATTATACATATCGGTCCACAGTCAAAAGTGTACCATTAGATAATTCTGTTTGAATAATAACATGTTTTAAAAATATTAAGTCACACAGGAATTTAAACATTTAATTGTGAACTGTAATAAATATTATGATGCAATTTGGTTTTATGAAACAGAAATAATTTACCATTTAAAGGAAATATAAAGCCATCATTCTCTGTTGAAATTGTATTGTTTGAAGTTAAATTTCGTTATGTAAGAAGAACCAACAAAATGCACACTTTTTTCATCAATGATTTAATTCAACTATATTGTCTTCAAATTAAATTTGGTTATACTGTTCATAAATTCTTATGTGACTTGACAGTGTTGGACCCAGTGTGGGTATTTGTTGTTGCTGTTGGGACAAGCATTGCAGATAACACTTCTTACTTCAATGTAAATTAAGACAAGTGTGAGCAAACATTGCATAGAAGTAGTAATGCATTTGAATACATACTGGCTGAAATATCTGCAAGGCTTCTGTAGTTCTGCATGTTGTTGCATGTATTTCATGTTTGTTTTTGTTCTAAGCTACAACATCCTTAAACATGGTTTCCAGGATGGGAACGCGGTTACAGTGGTCGGAGTGACAGTGACCTACCTTCACATAGTACCATGTCTTCTGCTGATCACAAAGTGAGGATTCCTCATTCACTATCGCCTGATAAAGATGTGATGGGTGATTTTGGAGACAGTGATATTGAAAGTGTTGTAAGCATCACAAGTAGTGCCTTCTCCACTCAGTCAGAGCGTCCACGTGGGTCCAGAGGGCTTAGGTGAGTGTGTGTGTAACTTAATTACAAATAGTAAAATTTAATTCAAATTGAAATTTCTTGTTTGTAATGACATCCACAATACTGCATTATAATCTTAAATTAAAATAAGAATCATGCACTGTGTAAAGAGGTAACATTTTGGAATACACAACTTTCATATTCATGAATGCATTTTCATTGGAAATTTTTGCATATGCAAAACTGCAAATTACCAGCAGCAGTGATAAAGTAAATTACTTTTCTAAACCTTCCAGTAGATGCTTGAAGTGAAATAAATGCACATTTGTTTAAGGTTTTTCTCAGTCCTGCAGGAATGTGTTGGGATAGCATCTCAAACTAGTCTGTAGTCACTCCCATTTTATTGTTTGTAAGACAACCTGTCATTAAGTACTGTACATCATGAAATAAAAGTGGCATTATTAAACAAGCCATAATTCAAGAAAACTGTACAGTTCCACCCAACATGACTGAATCCCTCAAGGTCTTTGGCAGTGATTGAGGCATTGTGTGGAAATTGTGCTGGACATTATCCAATTTCTAAGGTGTACTTTACATACACAATACTTAAATGAATCAGTTGGGTCATGTGGAATGCCTCTAGCTTCTGTTAAGGCATTGTCTGGTTCAAATCTTGACTGGAACACCTCCTATCTGGACTGAAATATTTTATGAATTTTATTAGTCTTTCCAGGTACATTTTGCAATAAGACCTTAAATTAGGCCAAAAGGTCATCCTTTTACATCCTTTCATATCCATTATTTACTAATACCCAATTATTCAATGCTTTATAGTCTTGAGTTTCTGACAGTTTCATTAAATCATACATACATACATACATACATACATACATACATACATACATACATACATACATACATACATACATACATACATACATACATACATACATACATACATACATACATACATATG
>Ga0123357_10006080_pt1 | contig 14621 bp, 11 predicted proteins | sample TergutEmb28metaG_FD_89873 | JGI IMG/M metagenome (GOLD analysis project Ga0123357, IMG submission 89873) | Embiratermes neotenicus P4 segment gut microbial communities from Petit-Saut dam, French Guiana - Emb289 P4 | ecosystem: Host-associated > Arthropoda: Insects > Digestive system > Gut ...
CCATCGCCCAGGGCTCCGCCGCGTGCAATGGCTGGACCTACTGGCACGTCAATACCTGCAGCGGCCTCAGGCTGATCGATGAGCTGCGCGCCGAAGTCCGCACCTTGATGGCGGTGCCAGAGCATGCGCAATCACCTTGCGCATGACGCCCGGCAGCGCCTCGGAGGAGAGATCCGAAAGCGCGGCCCAGCGCATGCCTCGCGGGGCACGCACGAAACTCTCGACCTCGGCGCGATAGACCACAAGTTCGAGGCGGAAATGACTGAAAATATGGGTGACCACACCGGGCGTGCGGCGCCAGCGCCGCACCGCTTTGAGCTGCGGAGCCTCACGCCGCGCCGCCCGCTCCGTCAGCCCGCTCCGCCATTGCGATCCCGGCACCTCGGTCATGCCCCCAAGCAGCCCGGTTTGGGGGCGGCTCTGCACCAGGAGCCGATCGCCGCTGGTGACGACAAAGGCGGCGCCGTGCCGCAGCTCCCCCCCCCCACGCGGGCGCTTTCGGGGAAAGGTCTCCGGCTGGCCGGCACGATTTGCCGCGCAGTCCTGCCCCAGGGGACAGAGGCCGCATTGCGGGCGCTTCGGGGTGCAGATCAGCGCCCCCAGATCCATCATCGCCTGGGCGCAGTCACCGGCACATGAACCCGCTGGCAGCCCGGAAAGCAGCCTGGCCGCGTGTTCGCGGATCCGGGATTTGGCCTGCGGCAGTTCCTCTGCAATGGCAAAGAGGCGCGCCACCACCCGCTCAATATTGCCATCGACCGGCATGACGCGGCGGCCGAAGGCAATCGCGGCGATGGCCGCCGCGCTATAGGGTCCGATCCCCGGCAGGGCCAGCAGACCTTCCTCGTGATCGGGAAAGCGACCGCCATGATCGCGGGCTACAAGGCGAGCGCAGGCGTGAAGATTGCGCGCCCGGCTGTAATAGCCGAGCCCGGCCCACATGATCAGCACGTCCTCAAGTGGAGCGGAGGCAAGCGCGGCGACATCCGGCCAGCGGACGAGAAATTTCTCGAAATAGGGCGTCGCCGTCTTCACATTGGTCTGCTGCAGCATGATCTCGGAGAGCCACACGGGATAGGGATCCACAGCCCTCGCCCCCGGCGGTGCCCGCCACGGCAGGCGACGGAAGTTGGCCCCGTACCATTGAATCAGGCGCGCGGCGTGCGCCACTGGGGTCGACCGCATCGGTTTTCGCTTTCAGCCGGGGTTCATGTCAGGGTTCATGTCGGGGTTCACGTCGGAGTTCCTGCGCGCGCCGCGATTTTCGTTTCCGGTGCCGTGCCGCTCGCTCCATCTGGCCCCCTCCGACGCCGCTACGCCATCCAGAGACATACCGCGAACGAAACCAGAGAAAGACGACCTGCAACCAAAAAAGCGCCATATATCCCCGCTATAGTCTGTGGATCCTGCAAAGGCGGCAGATTTGACCTGCCCCCGTCGCAACCGAAAGCCATCATGGGTCCGGTGATGTCGAAACCCCGCCCCCTTAGCGCCAGACCGCTGTCGCTGGTGACCAATGACATCTTCACACAGGCCTATGCCCGACAGGGTTTTGCCGCACGCGAGCTGGTGACGCGCTGGGCGGAGATCGTGGGCCAGGACATCGCCGCCGGTTGCGAGCCCCTGAAGATGCAGTGGCCACGCGAGATACCGGGCCAGCCGCAATTGCCGGCGACCCTGGTGCTGCGGGTCGAAGGACCGATGGTGCTCGAACTCCAGCATCTCAACGCGGTCATTCTGGAGCGGGTCAATCGTTTCCTGGGCTGGAACGCGGTCGGCAGACTTGCCTTCCGCCAGGCCCCGCTGGCGCGGCCAAAACCGAAGGCCCGGGTTCCCACGCTGGATCCAGAAGCGATCGAAAAAGTGACGCAAACCCTTGGCGACATTGAAGATGAGCCCTTGCGCGCGGCGCTGGCGCGACTGGGAGCCGCCGTCCGGCGACGCTGACGTCGGGGGGGGGCTTGATGTGGCCACCCGCGCCTCGTCCATCTGCCGCTTTGCAATCCGCCATCGGCGAGCGGCTCCGGGGACAAACCACCCCCGCGCCGCTGAAGGCCCGCGACCGCCGCGCCCGGCGACCCCGCGACCCCGCAACCCTCTGGTTGCCATTGCGGCTGCGATGACGCTAAGAAGCCTTCCAACACGCCAACCAACACGCCAACCAACATATGGGGTAACCCGACATGAATCAGCGCCTGATCACGGTGTTGCAGCCCAACCGAACCACCCGTCGCGCCGCGACCCTGGTTCTGGCGTCGATCGTGCTTTCTCTGTGCGCCGGCTTGTCGCCCCTCGTCCTCCCGCCTGCTGCGGCACAGACCATCGACCAGCTGGCAAAGCCGGTGTCGCTGCCGGACATGGCACTGGGCAAGGACGATGCTCCTGTCACAATCGTGGAATTCGCTTCCCTGACCTGCCCCCATTGCGCGGACTTCAACAAGGACGTGTTCCAGAAAATCCGGCAGAATTTCATCGACAGCGGCAAGGTGCGCTATATCTTCCGCGAATTCCCCCTCGACATCAAGGCCGCCGCGGGCGCGCTGCTGGCGCGCTGCATCAGCAAAGGCGACGCCAAAAAATATTTCGCGGTCAACGATCTGCTGTTCTATCAGCAGGCCGAGTGGGTGCTCAAGAACACAACCGAAACCCTGACCCGGATCGGCAAACAGGCCGGCTTGTCCGCCCCGGATGTCGATGCCTGCCTCAAGGATCAGGCGGTGCTCGACAAAATCGCGGCCGACCAGAAATATGCCAGCGAAATCCTCAAGATCAATTCGACCCCGACCTTCTTCATCAATGGCGAACGCGTGGTCGGCGAACTGACCTTTGAGAAATTCTCCGAAAAGATCAATTCCAAGCTCAAGAACTGACCGCAGGACTGGAGATCCGCAGCGCCCCGCCCTGCGCAAATCGGGCACGGCCGCTTCTCCTTCGGAGCAGACACAGGGCTGGGGAAAACACCCCGGCCTTGGTTGCGCCGCCATGAAGCTGTCGCCACTGTCGCCCCTCACATCCGCCTGGACGACTCAAACCTCGCCGGGGGGGCCGCCTGTGGCGGAGTTTTCGTCATCGCGATCTTGAGGAATACCCGACTTCACCTGTTGCGCCCATGATTTCGCTGACGCTTTTCAAAACGCCCGGGGACACTGAGCTGATTTTTCTTCCCAGTTGCCCACTTGCCTTCCATGATGGGGTCGGGGGCCTGAAAAGATTCGCCTCCAGCATCATGCTGTTTTTCGTGCATCCCCCTGGCCCCGACCGGCGGGAGGGATTTCAGACCAGAAGGACCTCCCGTCTTGCGTGCTTGGCGTTTCATTGACCGGAAGACCACCGGCTCCGCAGGGGGCGGCTGCGCCAGGATCTGCACCAGGACCTGTACAATGACCCTGGCGGGGGATGATCCCGCAATGCGAGCCCGCCGATGAAGATCACGCGACTGCGCCTTCATGGCTTCAAGTCCTTCGTCGAACCCACCGACTTCGTGATCGAACATGGTCTCACCGGGGTGGTGGGCCCCAATGGCTGCGGCAAGTCGAATCTGGTCGAGGCCCTGCGCTGGGCGATGGGCGAGACCTCCTACAAATCACTGCGCGCCGCCGACATGGAGGCGGTGATCTTTTCCGGCTCCGGCAATCGTCCGGCCCGCAACCACGCCGAAGTCACGATGACGATCGACAACAGTGATCGCTCGGCACCGGCGGCGCTCAATGACAGTCCGATCCTCGAGGTTTCCCGGCGCATCGAGCGCGAGGCCGGATCCCTCTACCGCATCAACGGCCGCGACGTGCGGGCGCGCGACGTGCAGATCCTGTTTGCCGATGCCGCCACCGGTGCCCGCTCGCCGGCACTGGTCCACCAGGGCAAGATCGGCGAGATCATTCAGGCCAAGCCGGAGCAGCGCCGGCGCGTGCTGGAGGATGCTGCCGGTGTCGCCGGCCTCCATGCCCGCCGCCACGAGGCCGAGCTGCGGCTCAAGGCCGCGGAAACCAACCTCGCCCGGGTCGAGGATGTGATCGGGCAGCTCTCCGGGCAGATCGACGGTCTGCGCCGCCAGGCGCGCCAGGCCACGCGCTACCGCGACGTCGCCGCCCGGGTGCGCAAGGCCGAGGCCACGCTGTTTCATCTGCGCTGGATCGCCACCCACGGCGAACTCAATGATTCCGCGCACAGCCATGATTGCGCCCTTCGCGAGATGGCCGAATGTACCCAGGCACAGGCTGAAATGGCCCGCCTGCAGGCGCTGCGCGCCGCCGAACTGCCGGGACTGCGGGACGCCGAGGCCCGCGCCGCGGCGGGGTTGCAGCGCCTCACCAGCGCACGCGATCTGCTGGAACGCGAGGAAGAGCGTTCCAGGGAGCGCGGGGGGGAACTTGATCGCCGTCTGGCGCAGTTCGAGGCCGACGTCACCCATGCCCGGCAGCAGATGGCGGATGCCGAAATCGCCCTGCAGCGCCTTGACGCCGAGGATACTGAACTGAAGGAGTCGATTGAGCGCCGCCTCGACCAGCGCAACAATGTCGATGACCGGGTCTCGGAAGCCGAGGCGACGCTGGCCGGCGCCGTACAGCAATTCGCCGAACTGACCACCGCGCTTGCGGATATCACCGCCCGGCGCGCCCAGCTTGACGCCACTGCACGCAGCCACCACAACCGCCTCACCCGGCTCGACCAGGAACTCACCGGCATCAGGGGGCAGCAGGAGGCGCTGGCGCAGGAAACCGGCGATCTCGACCTCGCCGCACTTAGCGAAGCGGTGGCGCACAGCGAGAACGAACTTGCAGCCGTTGAAGCCGCGGTGGAGGCCGCCGAAGCCGCCCATGTCGGTGCCCGCCAGACCCTCGAAGCGGCCCGCGGCCCGCTCAATGAAGCCGAGCGGCGGGTGCAGCGTCTCGACACCGAGGCACGCACCATCTCCAAGCTCCTCACCGGCGAAACCAGGAATCTGTGGCCGCCGATCATCGACGGCATCACCGTTGACAAGGGCTATGAGAAGGCCATCGGCGCCGCACTGGGCGACGATCTCGACGCCCCGCTCGATCCCTCGGCGCCGATGCGCTGGACCAATGCCGGGGTCATCGCCGGCGACCCGCCTCTGCCTGAAGGCGTCGAGCCGCTGGTCAATCACGTCCAGGCCCCGGTCGAACTGACCCGCCGCCTCGCCCAGATCGGCATCATCAGGCGCGAACTCGGTGCCGAGCTGGTGCCACAGCTGAAAACCGGCCAGCGCCTGATCTCGCCCGAGGGCGATGTGTGGCGCTGGGACGGCTTTGTCGCCGCCGCCCACGCCCCCACCGGAGCTGCACGAAGGCTCGCCGAGCGCACCCGGCTCAACGATATCGAGGCCGAACTTGAACAGGCCCGCGCGGTGGCCGCGGCACGGCGCCAGGATCTCGACAATGCCGAGTCCGAGCTGCGTATCAAGGCCGCCGCTGAAGTCGCGGCCCGCGACGCCTGGCGTGCCACCCAGCGCGAGGTCAACGCCGCGCGCGAACGCAACAATGCCACCGAGCGTGAAATCAGCCGCCACGCCGCACGCCGCTCGGCCCTGACGGAGGCCCACTCGCGCCTCGTTGCCGACCGTGAGGAGGCTGCGGCCGCCCATGAAACCGCGCTTGCCGCGATCGACGGACTGCCACCGGGCGAAGACACCGAAACCCGGCTCGCCGCGATTCGCGATGACATTGAGGACCGCCGCCGCCTCGCCACCCAGGCCCGCGCCGAATCGCAGGCGCTGGCCCGCGAAGCCGAGCTTGCCGAACGGCGGGCACGAGCCATTGCTGCCGAACGCGCCGAATGGCAGAACCGTCACCAGAGCGCCACCAGCCATATCGACACCATCCAGACCCGCCTCTCCGAAGTCGCGGTCGAACGCGCCGACCTTGAGAATGCGCCTGCGGTGTTTGCGCAGCGGCGCCGGGCGCTGATCAGCGAGATCGAGCGCGCCGAAGCCGGCCGCCGCGAGGCCGCCGACATGCTGGCCACCGCCGAACGCGCCATGACCGACACCGATCGTGAAGCCAAAACCTCGCTTGAGGCCCTGGCCAGGACCCGGGAGACCAAAGCCCGGGCCGAAGAGCGGCTGCAGGGCGCCCGCCGGCGGCTGGAAGACATCGAGCGCGAAATCCATGACATGCTGGAGGTCGAGCCCGCAGAGGTGGCGGCGCTGGCCGAACTCGAACCCGGCGCCGAATTCCCGCCCATCAACACGATTGAGGAGGAACTCGAGCGGCTGCGCCGCGACCGCGAGCGCCTGGGCGCGGTCAATCTGCGCGCCGAGGAGGAGCTGCGCGAGGTTGAGACCCAGCATAACGGGCTTGCCAATGAACGCGACGATCTGGTCGAGGCCATCAAGCGCCTGCGTCAGGGTATCCAGAGCCTCAATCGCGAGGCCCGCGAGCGGCTGCTGACCTCGTTTGAGATCGTCAACGACCATTTCAAGCGGATGTTCGTCGGCCTGTTCGGTGGCGGGGAGGCCGCACTGCATCTGATCGAGAGCGACGATCCGCTCCAGGCCGGTCTTGAGATCATTGCCAAGCCTCCCGGCAAAAAGCCGCAGACCCTGTCGCTGTTGTCCGGCGGCGAACAGGCCCTGACGGCGCTGTCGCTGATCTTCGCGGTGTTCCTCACCAACCCCTCCCCGATCTGCGTGCTCGACGAGGTCGACGCCCCGCTCGACGACCACAATGTCGATCGTTTCTGCAACCTTCTTACCGACATGACGAATTCAACCGACACCCGCTTCCTCATCATCACCCATAACCCGATCACGATGGCCCGGATGAACCGTCTGTTCGGCGTCACCATGGCGGAGCGCGGGGTGTCGCAGCTGGTATCGGTCAATCTCCAGCAGGCGGTCGATATTCTCGACCAGAATGTGGCCTGACACCTGCGGCGCCAGCGATGCTCTCCCCCGCGCTTCCCGCAGATCTGAAGGCCGCACTGGCAGAGCGCCTCCACGGCTTTTCCCGCAAGGAGGCCGCCGCCAGAGCAAACATCATCTCGCAGGCCTATCGCTGCGGCGGTGATTCGACCACGATCCGCAGCAGGGAAGACGCACTGAGCTATGCCCTGACCCGCATGCCCGCGACCTATGCCGCGGTCACGGCCTGCCTCAACGCCCTCACCGAACAAACGCCCGCGCTCACGCCGCAAAGTCTGATCGATATCGGTGCCGGTCCCGGCACCGCGAGCTTTGCCGCAGCGCAAGCCTTTGCCACCCTCCACGCTTTCACCCTGATCGACGCCAATCCGGCGCTGCGCCAGCTGGGGCTGGAACTCACCGGCCTCCATCCGCGCCTTGCATCCTGCCACTACAGCGAAGGCGACGGCACCGACCGGATCCGGGAATGTGCGCCATCCGATATCGTCATTGCGAGCTTCTGCATCGGCGAAATCGCTCCGGCAGAGCGTGCAGAGCTTGCTGCGGCCATGTGGGAAAGGACGCTGGCGGCTCTGATCGTGATCGAACCCGGCACGCCGAAAGGCCATGCCCGCATCCTGGCGCTGCGCCGCCAGCTGATCGGCTCAGGTGCCCATGTCGCGGCGCCCTGCCCGCATGCGCTGGCCTGTCCGCTGATCGCACCCGACTGGTGCCATTTCAGCCAGCGTCTGCCGCGCTCACAGGCCCATCGCCAGATCAAAGGGGCGGAGGTGCCGTTCGAGGACGAAAAATTCAGCTATGTGGTGCTGACCCGCAGCCCGATCCCGCGGGTGCGGGCGCGGGTGATCGCGCCACCGCGGATCGGCAAGGCTGCCATCACCGCCCGCCTCTGCGACGCCGCCGGCGTCCATCCCGCCAGCGTCGCCCGACGGGATCGGGAAGCCTATGCCACTGCGCGGCACTGGCGCTGGGGCACGGCGCTGAGGGAGGAAGATTGACCTCCTTCAGTGCCCCCAGACCGCGATTCTTTTCCATCTCCCTGCCACAATCAGGGGATTGGCAAGGCCACAATCATACCCTACCTCGACCTCGTTAGGTTTTCCCCATGCAGGACGGTGAGGCTGGAGCCTGCCGCGAAGGATTGCCAACGCCCCTTTTCGCTATCTTCTCAAGCTCTGCCTCAAACCCTCTCTGCCGGCTCCATCCCACCCTTTCGGAGTTTTCCCATGTCGACCAGCCTGATCGTTCTCATCCTCATCGTCGTGCTCGCGCTCTACTGCCTCGCCATCTACAACCGGCTGGTCACGCTCGGTCAGCGCACCAACCAGGCTTTCGCCGATATCGACGTCCAGCTCAAGCAGCGCCATGACCTGGTGCCGAATCTGGTCGAAACCGTCAAAGGCTATGCCAGCCATGAGCGCGGCACCCTCGACGACGTGGTCAAGGCGCGCAACAGCGCGATTTCCGCCCAGGGACCGGCGCAGGTCGCGGCTGCCGAAAACACGCTGAGCGCCTCGCTCGGCCGGCTGATTGCGCTGTCGGAAGCCTATCCCGACCTCAAGGCCAACGCCAATTTCCAGCAGCTCGCCAGCGAACTCTCCGACCTCGAGAACAAAATCGCCGCCAGCCGCCGCTTCTTCAACAGCGCCGTCCAGGAATACAACACCGGCATCCAGCAGATGCCCGCCGCGCTGTTCGCCGGCTCGTTCGGGTTCACGCCCAAGGTCTTTTTCGACCTTGGTTCCAGCCGCGCCGAGGTCGAGGCGGCACCGACGGTCAAGTTCTGATCTGACCTCAAAGCCGGCGGGACACACGCTCCATGGCAGCCTATGGACTCTACACCCATATCGCGTCGAACCGACGGCGTTCGATCCTGCTCACCGCCGGCCTCTTCTTCTTTTTCTACCTCCTGATCTTCGCCGGCGCCCTGCTCGGCGAAGCCTCCGCCCAGCCCGGCTATCCTGCCGCCTTTTACGTCAATCTGGCGCTTGCCGACCTCAAAGCCGCCTTCCCCTTCGCCACCATCGGCGTCGTGGTCTGGATGGCGATCGCCTATTTCTTCCACCAGCGCATGATCGACGCCCTCACCGGCGGCCGCGAGGTGATCCGTACCGAACAGCCCCGGCTCTACAACGCGCTGGAAAATCTCTGCATCTCACGCGGCATCGCCATGCCGAAACTCAAGGTCATGGACGATCCCGCGCTCAACGCCTTCGCTACCGGGCTCAACCCGCGGCAATATTCCGTGACCGTCACCACGGGCCTCCTGGACGTGCTCAGCGACGCCGAAATCGAGGCAGTTCTCGGCCACGAACTGACCCATATCCGCAACGGCGACGTGCGCCTGATGGTGATCGCCGTCATCATTGCCGGCATGGTCGGCTTTCTCTCCGAGATGCTGTTCCGGATTTTCCAATACGGGCCTCGATCCGGTTCGAGCAGCGACGACCGCAAGGGTGCCGGCATCATCATGATCGTGGCGCTTGCCCTCGTCGTCGTCGCCTGGGTGTCCTCCTTCCTGGTGCGGCTGGCGCTGTCACGCTCACGCGAATTCCTCGCCGACGCCGGCTCGATCGAGCTGACGAAAAATCCCGACGCCATGATCTCGGCACTGCGCAAGATCGAGGGCCGCGGCGAACTGCCAGGTGCCACCTCGGCCGTGATGGAAATGTGTATCGACAATCCCCGCGAGGGCTTTTCCGACCTGTTCTCGACCCATCCTTCGGTGCAGGCGCGGGTCAACGCCATTGTCAAATTCGCCGGCGGCCATGACCCCGGCCCGCTGCGGATCGAACAGCGGGACGAAACGCCCGAACTGCCGCAGGCCCCGGCAGCGCACGACGATCCCACGCAGCCGCCGTCGCTGCCCGGGACCCCGAGCGGCCCCCCGATCGCTGGCGCTGCCACTGGACCTGACGTTGGACCTGACATTGGACCCTGGGGCAACCGGACCGGCCCGGCACCGCCCTGAGCAGGAATTTCGTTGCAAAATCTGCCAATCTGCCCCTTCTGTTAACAAAAAATGACGGGACCAGGGGCGCTTGTGCTCCTTATTCGATTGGATTTTTCATGCGTTTTTGCCATCTTCTGCCCCGTCAGATGACTGAAATCCACACGATCCTCACGGATCGGCCAATTTGAAGAAGGTGGGACCCATGGCAAGGCCGGCAGTAATCGTGGTTGGAGCGGATAAGGGCGGGGTCGGCAAGACTACGGTATCCCGGACTTTGCTCGACTATTTTTCGGCCAACAACGTGCCCGCACGGGCATTCGACACCGAGTTTCCACGTGGGACCCTCAAGCGCTTCCATCCCGAGATCTCCGAGATCGTCGACATGACGTCGACGGCAGACCAGATGAAGGTCTTCGACACGCTCAATGCGGTCAGCCCTTCCGTCACCGTGATCGACGTCCGCGCCGGCCTTCTATCCCCCACCCTCAATTCCCTCCGCGACATCGGCTTCCTTGACGCCGCCAAAGCGGGCCAGATCACCTTCGCCGTGTTTCACATTCTCGGCCCCTCGATCGCTTCGCTTGACGAGATCGCCGAAACGTCGGGTTTCATGAACGGCGCAAAATATTTCCTGGTCAAGAACTTCATCAACGACACCCAGTTCTTCCAGTGGGATCAGAACACCTACAACTCCTACTTCCACCGCATCAAGGATGCCACGGAACTGACGATCCCGAAGCTTAATGAAATGGCCTATGAGCAGGTTGAAGTGACTTCCGCGCCGTTCCTCAAATTTATTGCCAACAAGGGCCTCCACGACGAGGTCGCGAACTACTCCTTTGTGTTGCGTGGCTATGTCCGTCACTGGCTCGCCAATGTCTGGAGTGAATACGACCGGATCCGCCTGACCGACCTCGTCGGTGCCAAGCGAACCGCCGAAAGTTAGGCTTGCGCCTGTGTCCACGCGATTTCCCGTTCGCGTCCCCGGATTTGACATTCGCCTCCTGCGCGCTCTGCGCAAAAAGGGGCGTTTGTCAAATCCCCCAGGTGATGCTGACCCGATGACACGACTGGTCAGCTGAGCAGTCCACGCTGAAACAGTCCTCGATGTCCTCGACACCCGTCTACATCATTTCCTCTCCTGTCCCGCAGGTCGGCAAGACGTTGCTGGCGCGTCTGCTGTCGGAATTCATTCTGCTCAAGGACGGGGACGTCGAGTCCTTTGATGTCAACGTCCGGGAGCCCTCGCTGGTCGACTATCTGCCCAGCATCACCGAGACCGCCAGTGTCAGCGACACCTATGGCAAGATGAGGCTGATGGACCGCGTCATTGTCGACGACGGGCTGGCCAAGGTCATTGATCTCGGTTTTCATGCCTTCGAGGACTTCTTCAAGATGACCGAGGAGATCTGCCTCCTGCAGGAGGCGACCTACCGCAACGTATCGCCCATCATCCTCTTCCTTGCCGATTCCAACCGCATCTCGGTGCGCGCCTATGAGTCACTGCGCGAACAGTTCCCGCCCGAGAACCTTATCGCGGTCCATAATGAGCACATCGTACGCACCCAGCTGCCCCCCACCATGACCACAGGCAAGGTCCTGCAGCTGCGCGCCCTGTCCGGTTTCCTCAAGACCTATATCGACCACCTCACCTTTTCCTTCACCGCCTATCTCCGGCTGGAAAAGGACACCTCGACGGAATTGTACCAGTGGATCCAGCGGGTCTATCTCAACCTGCGCGAGCTTGACTTCGGCAGCGGCGAGGGCGGCACGCCGTCCTCGGGCGGCCAAAGCTGAAGACGTCGATCCTGAAACTGCAAATTCGCTGCACACCGGGTCGCGACAGCGCCATCGACAAATCGCTGCTGCGCCGATCCTTGTCCGTCAGGAGCGCAGGTCCGCGCCGCCCATTGATCGACAAGGAACGGCGCGCCCACGGCAGATCCGGCCCCCCGGCAGGCTCGCAGCCCGCCGCAAAGCTCCCGGCGGGCTTTTCCGGGAGCGTTTTCTGCTGCGATTTCCCTCAAAATAATCCGCCTCTCACACCCCGCTTCCCGGGTGACCGTTGGTCACGCTCTGCCGTCTCGCTCACGGCGCGGGCGTACAGTCACCTCCATCTGCCTCCCCTTGCCGCTATTGCCTTCCCTTGAGGAGAGCACCCGTGCCGCGCGGCTCCTGACATCGCGCATCCAAACCTGCCTCCCCACAGATCGCGCTTTCGCCTATTGCCCATTCCCGGGCCGGCGCGGCGACACTGCGAGATAGTGTCGCTCCCCCTGTGGATCGAGCCAGACCGCCGTCAGCAGGTTGGTTTCCACATCCACGAACCGCTCGCCGGTATCGCGCCAGCTCGGGTCGGGTGCCCGGTGCAGGACATCCTTGTAGCGCCAGCGCTCGATAAGAAGTCCGCCCACCAGAAACACGCCACCGATGATCAGATGCGGCGCAAAGACCATCGCGGTCCCCCCCAGAACCGCGATCCCCAACCCCGCCAGGATCACCAGCGCGCCGAGAGCGCTGACAATTGTACCCATCGTGTTTTGCGGTTTCGTCAGCTTAAGGGTTCAATCACAACGGCGGTACCGTAGGCCACAACCTCACTCATGGTCTGACCGATTTCCGAGGAGTCAAAGCGCATCATGACAATCGCATTGGCTCCCATCGCCTGGGCATTGGTGGTCAGCCTGTCGACAGCCTGGCGCCGGGCATGCTCCAGCATTTGTGTATACTCGTGAATCTCTCCTCCGACGATGGAGCGCAGGCTCGCCAGGAAGTTCCCGCCGATACCGCGGCTTCGCACCACAACTCCAAACGCCTGGCCCTTGGTTTCCCTGACGCGGTAACCCGCAACATTCTCCGTGGTGGCAATAAGCATCGCATCTCTTTTCTGTTTGCGCATAAGTGCCCTGTGCATGGCCGACCTGATACCACCCCGACCCGGTTGAGGGAAATGCGCCATGAAAAATTAGGTGAACCAATTCCGCAGATGGCGTCTCGCCAGCGAACACTTTTTCGTGACCCGGCTTTTCCCCTGTCGGCCACAGGCGGCAGGGCTTGCCGGAACCGGGCGCACCATAAGGCCGTCAATGGTCAATCGCATGCAACGGGCGGGGAAGACATCATGCCCTCCTCCTTGACCGGGAGCAAAGAGCAGGCAGAATCGGACTGCAACACCAGGCATCGCAGCAGGTCTGCACAGCGGGCGGGCGCAGGGAACTGGAGGTCCGATCGAACCCGGCTCCCGCGGAATTCCCGCCTGTCCTCCTGCTGTTCTGCGACAGGGGGCCGCAAGCCTGCTCCCGCTCGCAGCCACTCGCCTCATCCGATCCCTGCACCCGGCCATCCCCGGGTCCGCGATCTCCAGCGCTGTCCCCCGTCACGGCGGGCCGATCGCGCCGCCAATGACCGCACTGCACCACTATGGACTTTAAGGAGCCCTGCGAAGAATAATTACTCCGAGCGGCAGCGCCTGCTGCTTACACGCCATCTCGCAGCCCCGCAGCAGATCCACTTCTTTCTGCCCGGATCCTCCAGCACAGGCGGTGTCCGGCGATGACAATGGGACCCTGCTCCAGCCCATCCTGCCGTCGATAACGCCCGATGACAGATGGCCACGCGATCTGGCGCGGCTGCCGGGTCGACATCCGCCAGCGAAATTTGCGGCTTTTTTTTTGCGCCCCGACCGTTTTTTGCGGCCTTGCAGTTCCTCCGTATTTCCGCTGACAGCATCCAAATGCTGCACTGCCAACCGTTGAGCCGAGAGCCGCAATGCTCCCCCGATCTGCCAGTATTGCAACTTCAGGAGACTTTAACCCCGGGCGCATCGCGTGCTAGGAAGGGTCAGGGCCTTCCGCTCACGGCTGCCTGCGTCAGATAGCGACAGCGGCCGCCGCTTGTGGAACCGCGAGGTCCTCACAAATCGCGCATTCCTGAAGAAATGCGTCGCAGGGTGCGGAACAAGGAGAGGAACACATGATCCAGCAGCAACTTGACAATCTCAAAGGCCGCATGGCCCTGCGCCAGCGCTATGACAACTTCATCGACGGTCAATTTGTGCCTCCCGTCGAGGGCCGCTATTTTGCCAATATCACCCCGATTACCGGCAAACCCTTCTGCGAGGTGGCCCGCGGTCAGGCGGCCGACATCGAACTCGCTCTTGATGCAGCGCACAAAGCCAAAGACGCCTGGGGCCGCACCCCTGCTGCCGAGCGCGCCCGCATCCTCCACCGCATCGCCGACCGCATTGAACAGAACATTGATGTTCTCGCGTTGATCGAAAGCATCGACAACGGAAAACCGATCCGCGAGACTACGGCTGCCGACATCCCCTTGACCGTGGATCACTTCCGCTATTTCGCTGCCGCCATCCGCGCCCAGGAAGGCGGCATTTCCGAGATTGATCCCGACACCATCGCCTATCATTTCCATGAACCGCTGGGCGTTGTCGGTCAGATCATTCCCTGGAACTTCCCGATCCTGATGGCCGCGTGGAAGCTCGCCCCGGCGCTCGCCGCCGGCAACTGCGTCGTGCTCAAGCCAGCCGAGCAGACGCCGACCAGCATTCTGGTGCTGGCCGAACTCATCGCCGACATCCTGCCGCCCGGTGTGCTCAACATCGTCAACGGCTTCGGCCTTGAGGCGGGTAAGCCGCTCGCCACCAACCGCCGCATCGCCAAGATCGCCTTCACCGGCGAGACCACCACCGGCCGCCTCATCATGCAGTATGCCAGCGAGAACATCATCCCGGTGACGCTCGAACTCGGCGGCAAATCGCCCAACATCTTTTTC
>Ga0123357_10006081_pt1 | contig 14616 bp, 11 predicted proteins | sample TergutEmb28metaG_FD_89873 | JGI IMG/M metagenome (GOLD analysis project Ga0123357, IMG submission 89873) | Embiratermes neotenicus P4 segment gut microbial communities from Petit-Saut dam, French Guiana - Emb289 P4 | ecosystem: Host-associated > Arthropoda: Insects > Digestive system > Gut ...
AAAAATTTCAAAGTTTTTTTAAAAAAAAAAAAAATTTAAAAAAAAAATTTTTAAAAAAAAAAAAAAAAAAAAAGTTTAATTTAAAAAAAATTTTTTTTTTTTTTTTTTCGAAAATCGTGCCATTTGTGAGATAATGCTGAAAAATATTGTAGAGCCGGACAGGCCACAACTGACAATATGGTGTATGTGCATTGCATGCTGGATACCTAAGGCTGCAGACACACAGACTACGTAATATATATTGTTTTTCACTGCAAAAATGTTTGCATGAACGCACCGCATTGTTACATTTATACGTACATGTCTTGTTGAATGATAAATCTTTTGGTTTACTATATATATATATATATATATTTATATTTATATTTATTATCATCAGATCTACATTGTATCACGTAGTCGACCCCCCGACTGTGATTTATATACATATAAGTTCTCTTTAATAATTTTATCTTACAGTTTAATATTTGAACTTTACCATTACACACCTTAAAAAGACCTACAATAATTTTACAACCGTCAGCCACTGTACGAACAGATTTTACAATTTCATAATATAATAAACATTTGAAATTTGTGCGATTCCACAGAGTGAAACTGTATGGTAAATGTCTAAATATTAGGTTTTTACCTTCTTTTAAAGTATTTTATTGGTGGCCCGATGATGTTCATAAACGACCGAAACATGTAGCTGTTTTTAAATAAAGAGGTATTTGTGTTCTACTGATAGTGAACGACTTTTTTTAAGGTTTCATGGAACATATTCCGCTGGATCATTAATTTAACTAGCATGGACGAGCAAAAGACTCTATTCTTCTCTTCCTAATAGTATACGAGCTAACGACTTCCCCTTTTCGATTTTCTCCGCACGGTGCTCCAGGAAAGTCTAACGGTGAACAAAGTTGGAGAAAGAAGTATCTGAATGAGACAGATTACTTCAGAGACACAGGCGTAAATGGAAAGATACTAGATCTGTTAAAATTGATTTTATAATGGAGAGTGTGGCAGTGTAGATTTGATTCACCGGGCTCAAGAAAGGGCACACCGACAAACCGTTTGGTGTAAGGTAATCAACCCGTCAAGTACCACAAATGGCGGTAAATTTATTGAGCGGATGATAAACTGTCGGCTTCACAAGAAAACCCTTTCTCTGTTGAGTTGGTAATATCAGCATTTAATAAAAATATCGTCCAAAATTCTGACAGTAAAAGAACTGTATAGTACATACGTGAAGTATGATTCACGTTTTTAGTAAAATGTATTATATTTCCAATTTTTTTTCATCTTAATTAGCAATTATTTAGATATTAATTAGAAATTTAGGGCAGGTTTGTGAGTAGGGTGGCATTTTCTAGGCATCATTGGCCACAAACACGAGTATACGCCATCTGTCTTGCGTACACTGCACACACAATGCGACTGTCTGACGACACAGTTTCCCTGAGTCATTACACTCATATAATTCTATTAATTATTCCCCTCTTAAGAACACTTCTCTTAGACGTCAATACACATGTAATTTATAACCAGACATTACAATTGTAACATATGTAACGCGGCATGTTGACACGCCATATCGCCTTCGAGACAATTGGAGCGTGTCGTGAGTAACAGTTCCACAGCTAGTTCCTTCAGAAGTCCTAACAGAAGTTGTGAAACGGTATGGTGATTCCCAGTTGGGTTTGTTTTGGAATAGATCATGGCATTTACTAAGAAGAACTTCCATTGGAACGTGTCATTAGTTACAGTGCCTCAGCAATTCCTTCAGCAGTACTAACAGAAATTACGAAACTGCAAGTGCTTCCTATTTGAGTTTGTTTTGGAACAGATCATAGAACTTCCTAATTGTTAGGAATGACTTCCTAAACTTTGATGTCAGTTTTGTAGTAGCATAATTCATGTAGGCCTATAAGTCATATTGGACTGTTCGGGGAGGTGTACAGGCTTTGTCGAGTGACTTAAAGTTGTAGCGGTGACAAAGGCTTTAAAGTTTCAAAAAGATCTTCCTGTACACAGAATTGTGGGCACCATGGGCCTTCTTCAAGTAATCTGCTAATATGTACCATTAGTAAAATTTTTTGTCATTATCATCGATCTGACTTCCGCCACTGTAACAATAACTGACAATAAACCATCAAAATATAACATCAACATATTGCTGGATTTTACTCTATACGAAAACAAATAGTTTCAGTTTTCAGTCAAACACAACAATATATGTCTGTATTTTTATTTTTACCTCGACAACATGTTTCGGTTAGTTGACCATCATCAGGACGTCTTTACAAAACTTAGAATAAGGTGTATGTTGTGCAAATATTTTTCTAAGTTTTGTAAAGATGACCTGATGATTGTCAACTGACCGAAACATTGTCAAGGTAAAAATGAAAATAAAAACATATATCGTAGTGTTTGACTGAAAACTTAAGCTACTTGTTTTCTTTTAGTTTAATAACACAACGAGATGTCCTATGGAAAAAAAAAAAAAACCATATTACTCTGTTTTACTAAGATCAAAATACTTATACACAAGTATAGAACTGTTTCATGTTTATACCTTATTGCAGCTGCATATTTTGAATTCATTTATTATTATTATTTTATCTTTATATTCCATTATGTATGATACAGAAGGTGTTCCCTGGTGATGGTCCTAGGACCGAAATTCGAGTATGTCTAAAGCGTGTGTGTTGGTTTACGTAGAATAGAAGCCGGAACTGTTCATGCATACAGTGAGTTAGTTCATGGTTAGTAATGAATATATTCAAGATTCTACCGCTGTAATATGCGCAGACCTACATCCTTTTACACAAGTTAAGTGTTACTGTTTGCCGATTCCAGTGGCCATGTGGCCTAAGGCTTGTGTCTGCGGCCGCTCGCTTGTTGAGGTTGCAGGTTCGAATCCCGCCGGGGGCTTGGATGTTTGTCACTTGTTGAGTGTTTTGTGTTGTCAGGTAGAGGTCTCTGTGACGTGTCGATCACTTGTCCAGAGGAGTCCTACCGAGTGTGGCCTGTCTGTGTGTGATCGCGGAACCTCAGTAACGAGACATTGGCCCATTAGGGGCTGTCGAGCCAAAGAAAAACTATTTCTGTTTAGAATAACTCGCGTTTTGTACTGCGTGTTTTTGTTGAATAGGCCTACGTGACTGGAAACAGTGTATTTTTTATTGAAACACAAAGAAGCGGAATGTGTAACTATATTTCTGATCCACCAAAGTTGAAAGGAGACCAGAATTTTTTGTAACATTTTCGGTCAAATAAAAAGAGCTTTGAAATTGTACTGCTCAGAGTAGTTTTTATAGTCGTTTACGTACAGATAGGGGGAAAAACAAGGGAATAATTGAAATATATGTTGGTGAAAACGTGATGAAATATTTGACTATACATAAGTAACTAGCAGGGAAATATTTTATGCAAAATGTTAAAATACTCTCGTAATTTAATCGCTGTTGCATTACTCTTCTCAACCACCGTTAGAATGAAATTATTTAGCGTTTGGTCATGCAGGAGGGATTCCCAGGGAAATGCAAGAAAATCCCTGTTCGTCATTGTTCCCATTGCTATACGTAGACAGAAGGGATTAACATTTGTGGCAGGAATTTTGTGTATTTTGTGTTTAAATACATGTGAAGTTCAACCCTGTTGAATGAAATTGCTATATCATTAAAAGTGGCGAGCTGGTAACAGCACACGGACGGATGGTAAAGTTGACATGACGTTCGTCAGGACAGACTAAATAGATCATGAATATTTACACGTTTTCCCGGTTCCATAATATATGTCCCTGTTGAAAGAGACCGCACTTAACTAATAAATTATATTTCGAGAAAAAAAGGCGTAATATTGATGGTCAGTGTATGGCACGACGTGTCTTGCCTTTATTGTTCAACGTTGCAAGTGAAAAATCTTACTCATTTTCACAAAATAATAAATAGTAACAAAATTTAAAATAACTTTGTTTTTGGTCTTGTTGTGTGATTCTTATGCTGTGTTCTTAAACCCGAAGCACATCGAATTTTTCAAGTTGCAGCACAGTGTTTAAGATACATGGCATTATCACTGTGCGTTTTCTTTTTCTACTGTTATAGGGTTTCTACAAACTTTCATATTGATTATACCTTCTGTGGACAGACGTTCTCTACAGTACTTATGACTAGTGTTCGGCTATTGCCCAGTGAAATCGTGAGAGAGTCTACTGTGTTGCACATGACAACTTATGGAAAGTAGGAATCTGAGGAGCATTATTGAGAATTTCCCCTTCAAGTTCTCGAGTTGAGAATGTTGACAGCTACCAGCAACTTGGTTAGTTTTGATGAAAATCAGTAAGGAATTACAAGACGTACATGAATTGAATGTTATAAACAATGTGTTTGAAACATGATCATTGAACAGACAATACAAATAATATTACCACTGCCAGTTAATATTTGTAAACACTTCGTGATACAGACAGTTTAACAGTTCACTTCTTGGTCCTTATCTGGATCTAAGGAGCAGGAAATATGAACGGTTGTGACATCGCGTGACATGCCTTATGTAGTACTATTAAGATACTAAAGTCATGTAGACGATATGTCGGGCAGGTGTCTGCGGTGGGGAACCAAGAGTTTTTCGCTTCCGTGACTATGGAAAGTATTTCTGGATTTATTTCTGTGGCGTGACAGCCCCTAGCGGGACAGAACCTCCTCATCATCCAGGCTTCGCGATCACACTCATTTAGACACACCACATTCGGTAGGACTCCTCTGGACGTGTGATCGGCCCGTCACAGGGACCTCTATCTGACGACACACAACACTTACAAGTGACAGACATCCATGCCTCCAAAGGGATTTGAACCCGCAATCCCAGCAAGCGAGCGGCCGCGGACCCACGCCTTAGACCGCGCGGCCACCGGGATAGGCTGTTCCTGAATATAACGCCATGTAATTTTGTAGACAGGGACCGACGTTTCGGAGTGACCTGCTGCCTCAGTCTTCAAGAGTGAAGTCGGCAACCTTACAGCTGAAGTCAACTGATTCATCCGAAACGTAGATATTTGTGTATCAAATTACACGGTGTCACATCCAGAAGACGATAATCTTGATACAATTTCATTTGTATCTCCATTTATGATTATGGTTAAATTGTAGTAATGAAAACCTAAAAAACATTGGATCAAAACCTTACCCGTTACACATAGGCAAATACAAAGAACCGACACATATTGCTGGAAAACACTACACCATAGCATCACTGCATTCAGGCTACATGTGACATATGCAGTGCAGAGTACATTATAACCTAATAGTCGCTAGATTAAAGAAAGCCTTAAATCTGTTCACTTGCATTTATCATACACGGTGAGTGATTTATCTCTCCTGACACAGATTTGAGCGGAGATGGAAGAGACGGGTCCTGCATCAAGCAGCACCGAAACGAGATATCGTATTAAACAATCGATACTTAGGGGGCGGTCTGTCACCCGTTTGGTACCATGCGGCGTCACCGCCGGCGCAACTCCTGCATGCACGAGTTCCAAAACCGACGACCGTCCAAGAAAATCTTCCATCATCAAGATTTATGGTCTTTTCTCTTGGACGCAGTCTACAGTTTCCGACGTGTTGACTGCTTAAACCCCTCCTTGTATCTCGATCGAAAGCAAGTCAAAAAGCAAGGTGATCCATTAAAATATTTTAATACGACCTTCCCATAAAATAATTCCGACGCTTCAAACATTATTACATAAACAGTTCAACAACTCAAGCTTTCAAAAATTCCTTTGCACCGGATGGAAATCAGCACGTTTAGAAAAAGTAAAATATGACGTAATAGAAAACCTGAATATAAGATATAAAGAAGAGTCGCAAAGACAGAAAAGAAAAGACGACATAGACAGAAACCAGAAATTAGCAGATTCCATCTGGAATTAAGTCCGTGAAGGATAAGAGACGATATTAGAAATCGTACTCAACGGACTGAAGCCAGTAAATATTTCGTAACCTATTTCTCTAGGCAGAAGAAGGTAAGAGTGCATCTCATAACGGTTTAACGTAAGTGGTGTGAAACGTAAGATGGATTGCAAAATAAATCGGCGCAAAACATAGGCGATGCTTCAACTCTCATTACTCTGCCCGAATGCAATAATTGCTACAGTCACACTCCGCATGAACTAATGCTCTGGAATCCCTTCTAATACACACGTAATCTATCACTTTAAAGCCTCGCATGTAGGTTAGGCGTTTACACTCCAGTTCAGGCGCAATAGAGCAACCAGATCTCTCAATCAGCATTAAAGGTTTGAAAAAAAATGACAATCGAATTTTGATATTGTTATTTCGGTGTATACATAGATAATTATATTAATTTATATATATATATATGTCTTATATATAGACTGTTTGTGTGCCTATATATATTCGCTTTATTTCCATTTACTCTCTTAATTTCACGGCTTTTTAGACAGGATTTTTAAACTCTAGGACGGAGAAGCGAACACGTGGAGATATTAACATTTATACGTTGGTTGTTATTCCTAACAGGGAGTGCATGGAATTTGTTCTGTTTATTTACACATCTCCCAATGGCAGCTCTTCTCACACCTGTTCTCAGAAGAATGAAATGGTAACTGGGAAACATTGAATACCAAAATTTGGCCGCTAATGTTCCGTCTTTTTATGAACAAGCTAATAAATATAGTACATAAAATGTGACAAGGATATAACCGGTAATAACCCCATGTTCCTCTGAATCTTGCACTTGAGGCGGACTCCACTGCTTTCCCGTAACTTTTACACTGTCGGCAGCCTGTCTGGGTCAATCGCACATCCATAGCCTAAAGCTACATTGTTTCTTCTTGGACCGACCGTGGCATGTGCAGACGTCTTCGTGGGTTTCTTAAACCCATATACAAGTATTTCAAATTTAATGTACCACAAAATGTTTACTGAATTCATCATTTCACATAACGATCCCTTCAACAAATTACTTTCTTTAAAACGTGCAGTGTTTACAATTTCTAAAGGTGCTGCTAATGAATGAATAAAGGTTTTTTTTTTTTAGTTAGTAGGTACGGGGTATAATAACATGCAACGTGAATGGATTTTGCTTCTAACCACGTAAAAAACTGGAACATAAAGAGCATATTGTTCATGAAACCGCCATTTGTTGTAACCCACACAATTCGTCAAACTCAGATTCCCGTATTACAAGACGTTTGTGTAACAAACACAATTTCTGTCAAAATGTGTCCACATAAAAATTGCTTCTCCTTCTACATTCGTAAAAACACAACATGCTTAAGTGGTGGTCTATTGAGGATCAGTCAAGTTTTTTCTGTCTCTTGTAAAATTATGTATCAGTGGGTTACGATAAATTGCCGTTACATGAAAGATATATTTTGTTGAATAATCGATTATTATACTCTCGTGATCTCGAACGGCAAAATTGACGAGATACTCCGAAATACAGATTAGCATTTAGAACCGTCAACAGAGCTGGGCAGTTCAGTGTCACTACACCCACATTAAATCGTGTGCCACAGACGGTCGGCGTAATGAAGTTAGGCATTGGAAATGGGATCATTTTCTTCGTAAATATAGCAAATGCAATTAGAGAAGGGACACAGCGGAGGAAAGGACTGAAGTGTTAGGGAACTAAGGAAATCGAAGTTGATGTTCGGGAAGATTAGCAATGAGAGTACTTAGAACTGTAGAAGGAAAAGAAGAAATATATGTATAGGGAAACAGTGAAAGTTTTCATACTTAACAGTATTGATCACAAGATATCCACTGACTTGGTCAACTAAGGGATAATGTTCCTGTACTTGTGTTCAGCAGAAGGGTGAAAAGAACCGAATAATCTTCCTTCTGTAGAAATAATTTTCTGCAATGTATCTGAACATTTAATCGACGATATACTATGATGTAATAAAAAATTAATTAGACCTACATTATTGAAATTGTTCGATCTGTTTTAGACATAAATGTGTCTTACGCAGAATCATCCGTATCTAATTTCAAATTTGTATTTTTGTGGAACATGTGTTTTATTTACGGATATTTATTTGTCTACTTGTTTGCTATTCATTTAATAAAATGTTAGCATTCTGTACACTCGCTAAAGCGCTGAATATCATAACAACGAAAATATAATGTTCCCTTCTTTTTGCATGGATACAAAACTACCGGCATTAAAAAATGCTCAGGAGACCATATAATCCACTACCAGGTGGGGTATATAGAATGTTATTACGTCTTGGATAACTTCGTGATTTCTAGGCCTACATGTAACCATGTATTGTTCGGTTAATGAAGCAAGGGGAGCTGAGATGGGCTGGGATGGAAGAATTGAAAGGATACACAGTTTTGTTCCAAATTACTATGCCACTTTCGTTTTAAAACCCGAAATAGATGTAGATATAAATATAAACTGATTGAGGGAATGCGGGGTGGCTCGAAGTGTCTCAAGATCGCAGCGAACTTGGTATTAGCAGCGTTGAATCTTCAGATTATGCTGTATCTGTCGTTTAATTAGCATGGAGAAATGAACTCTTTTCACTCTGAACTCAGGATGAGCGAAAGGGAAATAAAAGCGCACTGGACCAGTAACTGATAGGACAGTTCACAGTGAAGTAAATATTACTACAACGTAATAAAAATGAAAGCCCAAGGACTGCTTGATCCTGTTGTACGTACAGTAGATCTCTTGCTTGTATCATTAAGCTTAAAGCGGGAATAAACTTGCCTTCCGATAATAGTAATAAAATATCTGTAATTGATATTACCGTAATCAATTGCAATATGAACCGCAGTACTGAAACGTTCGCCCATCGACATTACCATGAATTTACTGACGTCATAGAATGACGTGAACGTGTTATTCCATCTACGTAAGACGTGACGTCACAGTGAACGTAGCGGCATATTCTCCAGTGTAATCAGCAGTTCCAGTAGTTTGGTTGGTTGTTGCACACTTGCAAATTCGGCAAGGACACAACAGTCGACTGTATGTCACACTCCGCTGTCGTAGCTGTAAGTGTGAATCAACCACTGTCCACGACACGTGGTGTCGTTCAAGTGTGAGTCAACTGCTGTCCATGGCACCTGTCCTCGTGTCCGTAGATGTAGACCAACCATTATTCACGGTATGTGTCATCATGAAAGTAAATATGAATCAGCCATTATACATAAATTTCGTGTTGTCGTGTATGTAAATATGAATTAGCTTTTTCGAAAATGTTTTGAAAGCCCCACAACCAAATCCCTGGGACTGCTCTACTGACAGACTCTCTGTAGTTCCCCGCGGTTCGGGTTGATCCTATGGACAAGACACGTTCCTCTCACATTCTTCCTAACATACCGTTTCCAATCATCCCGCCTTCTTTCATTTGACGTTTCACGTCACAAAATAACCCGCTGAAGATTTCACAAGGACAAGAACGCCCACTTTGGCTGATAACCAGCATCATGTGCAAGATGTAAGAATAGTGGTTTGAATAAGCGAAGGCGTGTTTTAGTTACGAGGAAATATCACACTTCGTACTTATACTGCATCATACGATGTAAGCTTTAAATCTGGGCTCACTAATTAGCGTACTGCTTTCCGAATTCAGTGCTATTTCGACTTAATGTCAAACTTCCACCTATTTCTCGGTCCTGTAGGTTGTGTTCCGGGAGGTTTCCACACTGAAGTCACCTACATATTCTTTGTCTTTGCTGTGACCAGCCCATTGTAACCTCCTGTATTTCACTCTACTTACAATACCAGGCGACATGCATACGTACTATTTTTGTTCATGGAATATACTAAATGGATTAACATTACCTCCCTTAGATGCCAATATTCTCGTGAACATTTTTGAACCCCCATAACTTTCGTTCTGTTCTGAAACAGCTCAAATTTCACAACCGTAGGTACATTGCAGCCGGTGAAATTAGGCTGCTGTTTTCTGTGCCCTGTGCCCTGATAAACGTTTTGTAACTCAAATGGGATTATAACCAGTTTCGAGCCGAATACCTGAATTTTCAAAGTTAATTGTTCTCTGAATTTTACCATGAAAGCAATTTGTATTTGTTAATAAACCTAGATGTTTTTGTACGCACTGAGATATAATTTTGGGTTTTGGTGTTACGGGTGTGCAATTCGATTTATTACATTCACGAATGATGACCTTTGAGAACAGGGTGTTTAGGAGAATATTTAGACATGAGCGGGAGGACGAAATGGGAGACTGGATAAACTTGCATAACGAGGAACGTAAATCACTTTTACTTCTCGCCAAATATTGTTAGGACTATGAAGCACACGATAGGCAAAGGATGTATTCTTCATGCGTGAGATGGTAGTTCATTCAGAGTATTTTCGAAGACTGAAGCGAACAGTCCAAATGAAAGATGTATACGTAGAAAGGACGGCAGCCTTGCAATGGATCTAAAACAAGCAGGGCATGAAAATGCGAAATGAATTTATTTTGCTGTCAGCAAATGGGTCGCGGGATGTTGCGAAGACTGCTCTGGACGTTAGCGTTTTGTAAAGGGCGGAAAATTTCTTGAACAGTTAAACGGCTGTTAGATCCCTAATAAGGACTATATTATTGGAGTTAAGCAATCACATCTGAGACATTGCCAGACTATTTACTGTGCGGCTTAGTTGTTGATACTGGTTTATAAGGAGTTAGTATCTGTACGTCACCAGGGACCGAACATTTTTCCTCGGGTCGCGATGTGGCCACCGTGTCCCAAAGAATGTAAGAAGCTGAGATTTTATTTTTGTTATACTAATGGAGAAGGGAGTTTAACGTTAGCATATGGAGGTTTTTAAGAGCTTATTCTAAATTCTTCTGTGTAATCGCCGTCTTCATTTACTGTCATCTCCGCATCTGGATCGAATGTAACTTCCCTGCTCCCGCCGACTTAAAATAACGCCGCTACTCGGAGTCCCCTACCCGAGGGGGTTCAGACACATATCTTGACAACATTAACTACGCTGAAGTGCACAGCATACACACACATCAGCGGCGCTCAAATAAAATGTGACAAAATCAACTCCCACTTTAGGCTGAACAAGAATTATTTATTTCCTGATCCGACACTTCTTGTAAATACAAATAAACTGAATTATTGGTCAAATATCGTAGAATAAGCCACGGCAACCTTCCACATGTTTTCCGATTGGTCGTAACTGCCTTTACATTTGATGCTACGTACTGAAGAATTCGTTGTTCAGAAAGTAAAGTACAATTAATTCAACCAAGAACTACTGGATACTTATCCTTTCAACTAAAACCAAGTTAAATATTCAGTTTTATGCGCATAGTCAACAAATAAACATAGAATATACACTTTATGGGAATCTGGGGGAAGAAAACCAACATAGTTACGTAACGAGAGGCTCATTTAATGCCAATACAGGGGTGCTGATAAGTCCTTAGCCCGACCAGGAAGGAAATAAGCCAATGTTTCTGTCAGAATGGCGTGAATTTCCTTCGGCGCCTTGCCTTGCAAAAAAAAAAAATTCATGATAGTTCGCGTCTAAATGTTGTTGAAATCGCGCGCGTCCTTGACATGCTTCCGAGCTTGTTTCATTTCTGGTCGTGCTAAGGACTTATCAGCACCTCGGTATTACGAGAAATTAGCACAAATTGAAAAGTAATATTCTTGGAACCCGTTTTATTCTAAAATAGCCGATCCTCTGTAAGTTTCTCAAGAATAGACTTACTCTTTGTTAGTTCAGATGCATTTCTTGCAGACCGACTACTTGTGACTTATGTAAGAAGAGAGAGTATTACGTAATGAATCGTAAGAAAATCGGTTTTAATATTAGGGCTGTTGTACGAACTGATGTTAGTTAGTGTCCTATTTGTTCCAGTGTCGAGTTTTAATAGCTGAAATAAAATGTAGCATTTATTATTATTTGGGTCCTTCACGATATATCCAAAATGTCTGCGAACGCAGCATATGTTCTTAGGTCTGTGGTAGTGTGGCAGGGTGTAGATGTGCGACCATGTATCAGTGTGGAGATGTAGTACCTAGTATAACCCCGTGTTACGTGATACGCTGCGTGATCCGTTAGCGTGCTCACGTAAGAGGCTTCAGGTCCTCTGCCATTAACTGACTAATGTTGTAGCAAGCTGTCTAATCACGAAAAGTCTGTTAGCACCAGTGAAATTATGACCTAATCGTTAACCTGCAGGTAAAACTGATCTTCGATTCAGAGACATGGGTGTATATGTAACTGGAGATTCGTAGCTATTGGTCCCTTTGTTCTTTAGTGACTCCGCTTCAGATGCAGATATTACGTGCGTAAATTGGAAGGTGAATGACATCTTAATAATGATGTTGCTTGGGACAGACATGATCTACATGAAGGTACGGCACTGAGGGGAGAAAAACAACTAAACCTAAGTGATTTTCGCACCCGGGATTGAACCACTCACCCCCCAACACAATTCTGACTTTTTACTCCTACAATAATCTGTATGCATTACATTGACAGGACATGCACTATTCTCCAGTTAAAGAATACTGAAAAAACCACGATGTAAAATTGTGTTCCGTCTACATCATTATGCGAGTTAGAATAAAGAGCTGAAAAATAGAAAGCTTTTGTACTTAAAACGTTTAAAGCCCGTCAGAAGAATTGTGTACCTTGTACTCCAGCATCAAGGGACGCTGCATTTTGCCTTCGCATTATATTATGTGTTTCGTATGCTTCTAACAATAAACAGCGATGATTTCCACATACATTACTAATAGGCTAGTCTTTATAATGGGCATGAAATGTGTTCTCAGTGAGGTAAGATATGAGTTATACATATGACTTACAGCAACGTCAGTCTTCGAGCGTTTGTTTGTGTGACGTCATATCCTTTCGTTTTTCCTTTCAGTTATTATTAATTTTTCATGTATCAGTGACGTGGTCCAAAGTGCCCTGTTATTGTGTACGTTGTTTATGAAGATTTCCAAAGATATACGTGGAATATTTACGTAATACCAAAACTTAAATGTAGTTACAGTCATTAATGGACGTGTGGTATAAGGAATGAGTAATTTAAATACTTATTTCAGGGAAATTTTATTTCAAGAAAAGTCCTGACAAAAACGGATACCGCGGAGCTAAATGTAGTGTCATAAAAATGTTAAGGTCCTAACAGTAAACTCTCACATACACACTACCTGGCCTGATAATGTACCTACTCATCACTAAGGTTTTAACTGCGTTTTTGGAAGCCCAAGTGGTAACGTTGAATGCCAAAGGCCACCATATTGAAGTTGCACTTTATATGCATGTTTTTAAATACGTGCCATGAAGGACGGTGTAATTTACTTCAGGTAATAGCCGTTAGGTAGCAATTACTATGGTTACCAACTCGGGAATGAAACATAATTTCTATTTGCGATAGTGACGTCAACTACAAAAACTAAGCAACAACTGCCCCATGTTATGACGACCTTTCTGATAATATGTATTATAAACTGAAACTGCATACATTCCAATACATTCCAACGAGGGTAAAATGATGTTCAATAGAAGCATACTAAATAGTTTTAGGTAGGACTATAAAAGTGAAAACCTGTCGGGTGTCGAGACTATTTACAATTCTCTGAAAGATTTACTTTCTACGTCTTGCACACCATTATCTTTGCCTTCAAGTTCTTCAGGTGTATTTTTTAATTTATTCGTACTTCAGAAGCTGGAGGTGTATTGACTCTGCTTGTTGGAGGTATAAGTGCGCGACTAAGCACTTCTTACATTGCTGTGTGTGCAAGCAGCTGTTTCATGATTTGTAAGTAAATGCGACTTCTTTGACGAAGGGAAAGTAAAGTTCCATTATTATGTCTCATATTTTGGATAGTCATGTAAGTGGGTCAGTGCAAGGAGACCTATACACGTGTATGTTTAACCTGCTTTCAGATAAATTCAGTGGTTGTACTGTACCACATTCAGTACCATATATTTGATTACAAAAATCATTTTCACGTGAACAAAATATTCGACTGTAGCATCTTTACTTCTCAGAGTTGTTACAACAGAATCCCGATGCTCTTAAGAACCTAACAATTGACGCAGGTACCACGTTATTGTTTACCCATCGTGCAAAATGTCGCACCCGTAATTTTGAAAATTATCAGTCGGAGTTCAAAACTAAGTATTTTTGCATTGCAGTCTATATTGTCTCGAAAGAATATTCGGCGAATACTACTAGTTTATTTCTTATTCAGATGAATGATGTATTTTCCTGGGTAACGGCTATAGCATAATCTCAAGAAGACTAGTGCCCATGGTGTTACGGGCAATAAGAATCACAGTAAATTCAGTCACACACAGTTGTTTTTCCAGCATTAATTCAAAAACATATTTCGGCCAGATAGGCCATCATCAGGTTGACCAATAGTATAAGAATATATACACAGTTATAAGGAAATTGAGATCTCAACTCCTTACAATTTACATTATTATTATTATTATTATTATTATTATTATTATTATGTTTTGCTGACCGTGCATCTCAGTATAATCTTAGCAATTGACCAACTTAATGCACAAATTCTTGTTTTATAATAAGTTTATTATATTCCTCTACATATTTCGAGCACTGTTGTGCTCATCATCAGGGGGTCAAATTGTATTATACAG
>Ga0123357_10006082_pt1 | contig 14616 bp, 11 predicted proteins | sample TergutEmb28metaG_FD_89873 | JGI IMG/M metagenome (GOLD analysis project Ga0123357, IMG submission 89873) | Embiratermes neotenicus P4 segment gut microbial communities from Petit-Saut dam, French Guiana - Emb289 P4 | ecosystem: Host-associated > Arthropoda: Insects > Digestive system > Gut ...
ACAGTGTGGAGGAGCATCAAGATAGTTGAGGTGTGGAGATATACATACAAGTGTTTCCCTGCGTGTATGTGCTCTATAAAGAGTAAAATGCCAGTCCGCCCTCGTGGCCACGAGAGGTACATACTGTGTTGTATGTAAGGCAGGGACAGGACAGGACAGGGGAGCCCGGCTTTGTAGGTAGCGGGTGCACGCCCTCACGCTACGCTTTGGGAAAGGAAGAGGGTGGGGTGTATAATTTGTAGTGAGGTTGCCAAGACAAGTGTGCTTGGCAGGGAGAGAGTTTATGGAAATTATTGCCATTGTTTTGGGTGTATTGAGCCTAGGGATTTTGGTGGCTTTGTTGGCAAAGTCATTTGGAAAAAAGAGGGTGATAGGCAATGGAGTGGTGTCATCTGGTGAGGGTGTAGAAACGCAACAACTGCTTTTGGGTTTGCAACAATCACAAATGAAAGAAATGGAGAATCTATTGCGAAGGAATGCCTTGGAACAAATAGAGAGGGTAAGAGCAATTTTGCAAGACAACACGGACAGGCAGTTTGAAAGATTTGCCAATCTTGAAAAGCGTATCACGGAGACACTGAGACAAGGGCGAATGGAGCAAAGTGATGGCACGGAGAAGATGAGAAAAGAAACGGGGGCGACGATTGAAACGATGAAAGAGAGTGTCAACAGATCGCTTTATCAAATAGCACAGAGCAACTCGGAAGGCATTAAAGAGGTCAAGAGTACACTAGAAAGCAAGATTGTGGATTTGCAACAAAGCAATGAGAAGCGATTGGAGCAAATGCAGGGAATTGTGGATGAGAAACTGCAACAGACCTTGGAGACAAGATTGTCGCAATCTTTTGAACTGGTGAGCAAGCAACTCAACTCGGTATCAGAGGGACTTGGGGAAATGAAGAACTTGGCATCCGATGCCAAAAGTCTCAAAAATGCGTTGATGAATGTCAAAGAAAGAGGGACTTATGGCGAGGTGAGGTTGGAAAAATTGTTGTCGGATATTCTTGCCCCGTCCCAATACGCACGCAATGTGCAAATCAAAAAAGGATGTTTTGTTGAGTTTTGTGTGCAATTGCCGGGCAAAGGGAGTGAGGAGGCGGTATTGTTACCCATTGATTCCAAGTTTCCGATAGAAGATTACAACAGACTGATCGATGCTGACAACAAACAAGAATTGGAAGACGCAAGGAAGGCACTGGCGGTGCAAATACGAAAATGTGCCAAAGATATTTGTGACAAATACATTGACCCGCCAAAGACCACAGATTTTGCTTTTATGTTTTTGCCTACTGAGGGATTGTATGCCGAAGTTGTACAAAATGCGGCGTTGTTTGAGGAGTTGCGTGTCAAATACAAAATCACGGTTGTGGGGGCAACTACGCTATCGGTCATTTTGGATTCGTTGCAAGTAGGTTTCAAAACGCTGGCCATAGAACAACGCTCCGTGGAGGTGTGGAACGCCTTGGCGGGGGCAAAGAAACAATTCTTTGAGTTTGAAAAAGTGCTGACCAAAGCACAAGACCAAATCAAGACTGTTGACAAGACACTGGAAAACCTTGTAGGAACAAGGACAAGAGCTATCAATAAATCGCTCAAAAATGTGGAGTTGCCGTTGGGGTACGAAACCCCGCTTGCACTGGAAGAAGGTGATTTGGAGGAGGAAGTGGTGTGAGGCGCAAAGAGTGTAGAAAAGGACAGGAAAGCGTTGGTGACTGGGGATACGATACAGTGTGTTTGTTGAGATTTTTTGGTGGTTTTTTATAAAGCAATTGCAAATAAGGAAAGAAAGGTGAGAAAATAAAGCAGATGAAAGCAAGATAAAGGGAGAGTGAAATGGAGAACTCGGATTGGATTGCGTTGGCGGGGGTGGTTGTATCAGCTATTGTTGGGATGGGGGGTGGATTGTTGCTATGGGTGCAGTTGCGGAGTGGTCAAAAAATCAAGAGAATGGAGTTGGTTGCACAAATTGTGAATCAGTGCAGGTTTTCAGATGAGATGATGGGTGTGTTTTATTTGTTTGATTATGGGGTGGAGTGGTACAATGATTCGTTTCACAATACAAGGGAGCCACAAGGCAAGGTGGATAAATTTTTGTCGTATTTGAGTTATTTGTGCTGGCTCAAATCAGTAGGGGCTTTGACCAAAATTGAGTTTGGGGGCGTGGGGTATATGGTGGCAAGGAGTTTGCAAAATGGGCAAGTGCAGTGCTATTTGTGGAATTTGTATCATTGGTCAAAAAAGATGGGGGCTGGGAGTGCATTTGTGTCATTGATTGAGTATGGGTTGAAAGAACGGTTTGTGGATAGAGTTGTTTTTGAAAACAGTGATGACAAGGTGAGTGGGTACACAAAACGACTTAATTTTTGATAAATAGGCAACACACACCGTATGCTGGCGTGTGTTGTTTTTTGTTGTGGATGATGGAGAGTGTGAGAGGTGGACGGGCTGTGAAACAAAAGGGGCTGGGGTCAATCGTGATACCTTGCTATGGTTGTCACAAAGTGGCTGGAAAAACTTTACAAAATGGGAAAAATTTGGTATAATGGATATTGTACACAAAAATTGGGAATGTGAATTTTTGTTTTGTAAGGAGTTTTTTATGAAGAAGTTTTTGAGTGAGATGGGTGGAAGGATTGGTAGGGTTTTTGGCAAGGGGCGTGTGGCGGATGAGGGGGAGAGATGGGATGAGCGGATTGTCAAAAGCAAGGATGGGGATTTGGTGGAAGAGGCGGACCGTTTGGGTATCGTGAGTTTTGGTGCGGAGTCTGGGGGGCGTGTGGGGTCCAAGGGACAGGCTGTTGAGGTCAAGAGAGTGATGCCTGTGTGCGTGGGCAATTTTTTGGCGAGAGAACAAGGGCAAGTTTTGCAACAAAAGATGGACAACTATGAGGGTTGTGTTTTGTTGTATGGTGCGTCGGGTGCGGGCAAGAGTATGGTGGCTGCTGGGTATGCGGAGCCGTACCTTGGCAAGGATGTGTACACACATATTGTGTGGGTGATGGCTGAGAGCGGCGCGCCTGTGCGTGACCAATTGTGGGACTATGGCGTGCGTGCCAAATTGACGGGGGCAGAGAGCAAGGAGCAGGAGAGCGGACTTGCGGGTGTGCTTGAAAAACTGAACAATGCACAAACGCTTGTGGTGATGGACGGCGTGCAGGCGTACGGACAGATTGCACCGTTTTTGGACAAACTTGACAAAGCCAAGGTCATTGTGACAGCGGTGGACAAGGCGTCGTTTGAGGGTATTGATGCGGGGCGTCAAATAGAGGTGGGGCGTGTGAGTGCCCAAGAGGTCAAGGATTTTGCAACCAAGATGGGCGTGTCTGCTGAGGTGATGGCAGAGGGCGTGCAGGAGTTTGTGGACAAGTTTGGCTTTGATGTAGCGGTGTTGGTGCAAGCGGTGTGCGGGCTCAAAGTGTCGGGCGTGCAAAGTTTGGCACAATACACGGAGACATTGGAGTCGTTGTTGCAAACGACGGAGATGGTTGCGTTGATGGCAGATGCCATTCAAGGTGACAACAAAAAAGAGGGCGAGGTCTCTGTGGGGGTCTTGAAGCAAAGGTATGATGCGGTTGTGGAGGATGCACACAAAGAGTTTTTGCTCTATTGTGCGATGACGGACATACAAGATATCACGGTGGATATCTTTTTGGATTTGGATGGCAAACCCAAGGAGTATTTGAGTGAGGCGTTGAAAGCCGTGCTGATGGAGCCGACCGGTTTTGGAAAAATGGTGGAGAGTCTGGACAAGGCGGGCTTGCTACGGTTTGTTGGTTTTGGCAAGGGCGTGATTTTTGTGCCCAAGACACAACGGCAAATTTTGCAGTGGGTGGACGCACAAGGAGTTGACAAAATTGCACGCAGAGTGAGAGCGTGTGTGGCTGAACAAAAAACCAAGTTTGAGACCAAACCACAGATGGCGCAATTTTTGCAAGCGTGTGGGGTGGTGGAGTTTGCTGTCAACAGAGCCTATGGGCAGTTTGTGAAAAACGGGAAAAAGATAGACAAGGGCGAGGGTGACAAGGAGACCAGCGAAAAGCATTGGATAGAAGCGGCGGCTTGCTGTTTTTGGTTGGGGGATGGATTTGTTGCTTTGGGTGCGTATGACCAGGCCTTGGAGTCGTATGACAAGTCGTTGGATATGGCGATGGCGGTGCGAGGTGAAAAGCACGCAAGTGTGGCTGCCATCTACAACAACTGCGGCATTGTATACCAAGAGCAAGGGGAGTACGGGCAAGCGATGCGTTGCTATCAACACGCTTTGGAGATTGCCAAGGCGGTGTGGAAAGACGGGAAGTATCCTGGCGTGGTGGTCACCTATCACAACAACCTTGCTACTTTGTACAAGGCACAAGGCAACTTTGAAACAATGAGAAAGCATTGCGGTGAGGCTTTGGTGATTGCCAAAACCGTATGGGGCGACAAGCACCCCAAAGTTGCCACCATCTACAACAGTATGGCAAGAGTGTATACCGCACAAAAAGAGCACACCAAGGCGATTGCGTGTTATGGCAAGGCGTTGGAGATTGCCAAAGCGGCGTGGGGCGGCAAGCACCCCAATGTGGCTGCGACCTATTATAATTTGGCAGCGGGGCACCAAGCAGAGGGTGCGTATGAGTTGGCGATGGAGTGCTATGGGCGTGCTTTGTGTATTGCCGCCGAGTCTGAGGTGGTGTCACACAAGAGTCCTATTGTGATGAGTCTTGTGCTTCATATGGAGACCTTGCTCAAAAAGAAACCTGAATGCAAAGTGCAACTCACCAAAAAAGCGGTACAGTTGCTCAAAAGATATGAGCACAAGCCAAGCAAGTAAGAGCGGACGATTGTGGCGTGTGATGGATGGCAGGTGTGATGGAGTTGTGCAATCCCAACAAACACAAGGATGCCAATTGGGTTGTTGTAAAATGAGTTGAGAACAATCTTTGCCATCATTGTGGCGAGTGGTTGGGTGTGAATGAGTTCGGATTGTGAACCAAGGGATTTGGGCATACTAACCAAAGAAGACGGACAAGTGGTTTGTCCAAGAGAGATTGTTTTGAAAAAAAGCAAACCAACTGTAAAAGATTGACAGTTGGTTTGTTTTTGATTTGGTGGCTGGATGGTTGACAAGTGCGGTGGAGTTGTGGTATAATAAACATAATAAACGCAAAATTTGAATAAGTGGTTGTACGACCGATTGAAATCAAGCGTTGCACGCTTAGGGAGCGGTGCAAAATGATGGCAGAATCATCAATATGAAAAGTGTGCTTGGGGTGCAAAAGATGGATGGTATTGGTGTGTTGTGTTGTGGATTTGTGGACAAGCACGGAGGAGTGTTTTTATGGCTTTGATAAAATGTCCAGAATGTGGGCGTGAAGTGAGTGACAAGGCGGCGGCGTGCCCGCAATGTGCCTATCCGATTGCGGGTGTGAGTGTGCCGATGGTGCCGAGCGTGGTGGAGCCTTTGGGCAACAAGGCGCCTATGTTTGCACCTCCTGAAAATACTTTTGACAAAGAGCAAGAGGTTGCCAATCTTTTTGCTTTGCGTGTGGGTTTGCAAGATATTGCGGACAGCATTGTGGGTATCAAAAAAGAGTCTGAAAAGGCGATTGCGAGCAGTGAGGAAATCATCACGGATTTGTGGGAGAATGTGCGAGCGTTTAAGGATGAGTTCAAGTTCTCTGCACACCTTGGGTTTGCTGGACAGAGTGGCAACTCCTTTGTTTTTTATGCAAGACAAAATCCTTTTTATGACAAGATTTGGAAACTGATAAGAGACAAGTACAATTTTGTCAACGCCAAGGATGACAGTTTGGAGACGCTTGAAAAGTTGTTTGAGTCTGACTTGTCGTACAATTGTGATTATAGCCGATTGCAAGAAAAAACGGTGATGCGTGGTTTGGAGATTCTCAAAGAGATGGAGACTCTTGTAAACAATGTGGACGAGAAGAGTGCGGTGTTCTTTGATGAGTACCAAGGTTTGAGACTTGACAATGAGTTTGGCGACAAAGAGGCGAGACAAAGATTTGTTTTTAATGTGGAAATTAGAGATGGTTGCGTGTTTGAGAAATCAGGGATGCACAGCACAGAAAAAACGGATATGAAAAACAAAAAATTGGTGGTCAAAAATGCGTATGATGTTGCCGAGGTCAGAGCGTATTATACAGCGGTGCGTGCCAACAAAGAGAAGTTTGTAAAACTGCTTGACCCTTTCAAGGCGATACTCAAACACTGCATCAAGATTGCGGTACAAAAGGAATGCATCCAAGAAAACCGTAACAATATTGATGCACAAAAAAAGAGCAAGTTCCCCAAGTTGCAAAAGGCTTTTGAGAGTCTTGTGCAAAAACATACGCTCATACACGAGAGTGATTTTGGGGCGGCAGACTATATGTTGTATTTGTTTATCACCAATAGAGCGGATACAATGAAAGAGGCTTTGCAATTGCTTGATTCCGAGAAGAGAGATGAAAGATTGGATGCGAGTACGGAAGAGGCGTCATCTTATATTGAGCGGAACTTTTATTATATCATCAACAACTTGGGCAAGAAGTTTACCAAGGCTTTGCAAACACTGTCACTCAATATCAAAATGGAGCAGTTGACGCAAATCCAAGCGACGATGATGTCAAGCGGCAAAATTGCACAAATCATTCGTGAGGCGCAACTCAATGCGTACAGGGTGCAATAAGCATCTTTGTGGGTGGAGTGTTTGGGAAGAGAGTGTGGTTTTGGGTATGTGTTGAGGTGATGGTGCAAAGGGTGATGGCAAGAAAAAAGAGTGTGTGTTGATTGGGTAGTGGCAAAGTGAGTGTGATGGATACAAGAAAAATAGATTTTGTACCACGCCAAAAGTGGCGTGGTACATCGTACAAAGTGAATACAGGTGAACCCAAGGCGAGTGCTAGGGTGGAGAACAAAAGAAAACAATAAAAAGATGGGGACATCTTTTGAGGTGAATGATGAATATTTGGCACGATATAAGAAAAGAGAGGGTGACCGCTGAGAGATTTGTTGCGGTCATTGAGATAACCAAAGGCTCACAAAAAAAGTATGAGATGGACAAGGAGACCGGGCTTCTTGTCCTTGACCGTGTGTTGCATACTTCTACGCACTACCCAGCCAACTACGGGTTTTTGCCGTTGACCTATGCGGATGACAATGACCCATTGGATGTATTGGTTTTGTGCAGTGAGCCGTTGGAGGGGATGACCTTGGTGGAGTGTTATCCGATTGGTGCGGTCAGGATGATTGATGACGGTAAGAATGATGACAAGGTGATTGCAATACCCTTTGGTGACCCGACTTGGAATCACTACAAGGATATCAAAGACTTGCCACCCCATATTGTGAGTGAGATGATGCACTTTTTTGCGGTGTACAAATCCTTGGAACACAAGACAACGGGCGGTATTGAAATGCTCCAAAAAAACCAAGCGATTGACATTATCAAAAAAAGTCTTGTGGACTACAAAGCAAAGTTTGGAAAAAAATAAAAAGAGAAAAACACTTGCAACGATTGGGGTTGCAAGTGTTTTTTGTGTTTGGGAGGTGGGTATGTTTAGACGGGAAGATTGGGATCGGAAAGATATGTTGGAACAAGAGGATTGGAAGCAAAAGGAGATACTTGCACAAGCAAATTGGAGTCAGAAAAAGTTGGGAGAGGATTGGAAGCTGGGGCAGTTGACGGCCGTAGAGAAAAAGCATATGTTCTTGATTTGCTTTGCTGTGTGGATGGCAGGGTATGTGGTGTTTTGGGGTGTGGCGTTTTTGTTGTATGCAAAGCCAGGTGTTGTGGTTGGGGAGATGGATTTGTTGAACTCTAATTGGGCGGCAGTGTTGTTGCTCAGTGTGTTTGGTGGACTGTGTGCATTGTTACTGTTGGTATCTTTTTGTTTGACGCTCTTGGAAACGGCGGCAAAGAGCAAATGGTCAGAAAGAGTTGCCAAAGTGGGAGCATTGATTTTGCTCTTGTCTATTCTTTTGTTAGCAGGGGTTGTGTGGTTCTCAGCGAGAGGGGGAGCAAAGGATGAGCATCGTCAAAAATTGGATATCGGTTTTTGGGCATTGGGGGTTGTGTTGGTGTTGCTTGTGCCGCCCGTAGTGTATGGGTTGGTGCAAAAATGGGTGAGAAAGGTGCGTGTGAAGAAACAAAATACAAAATGAAATAACTTGAAAAGATTGAATTGTTTCGTTGTATGCAATTGACTTTTTTGTGGGCTGTGATATAATAGAAATATAGTAAGTATATAATTTCTTAAAATTTTTACGAATGATGACAATGAGTTTGCGAAAAATTGGTGGCACAAATGTGTCGCCCAAGGAGTATATATGAAAAATAAAGTTGGAAAAGTAGGTTTTGGATTGGTGGTGCTTGCAATGCTTGTGATGCTTTGCAGTGCTTTTGTTTCTGCTTTTGATGGGAATGGGGGCAAAAGCATTATTGTGGGTCAGTCGCAAGTGCAAAAAATAGTGGGGTCGACGGAAAATATCGCAAGCGATGATGTGATTGGGAAGAGTGCGGAGAGTGGTGAGAACTCGTTGAATGAACGAACCGACTATTGGGATGTTTTTGCGATGGGTAAGTTGATGGTGAGGTCTGTTGGTGATGTGGGGTTGGATGTAGATTTGTATTTTAGTATAGATATCAACTTTGGCACAGATTTATTTAATGGGAAAATCCATCAACTGAATGTGCAGGTGCTTCCGAGGCGTGTGACTGGGGATGCGTATAATTGGGGAGATTTTTATCACTATTTGTGCGGGCGTGGGACGGTGATGGGATTGGGGACAAACAAAGTAGGACTTTCTGTGGAGGTGTATTATACACCAACGGGGCAGGTTGGCACAAATAAGTATGAGTCTGTTTGGGAAATTGGTGGAGGCTATGGGAAGCCTTATGAGAGTAAGGTTAATCAGCAGACCGTGTGGTGGTAAGTTTTTGCAAGTAGGATGTTGCCAATAAATAATTTGAGAGGGGAGACCAAAATGAAAAGCAAAAAGCGAAGAATTGAATTGATTGTTGTGGTAATGCTTGCAGTGGTATTTCTAGCAAGTGTGGTGATGGGGCTTTGTACTCTTGGGGGCAAAAGCAAAGCATTGGAATTGTGTCACATCATTTGCAAGATAGTAGAGGGCTGTTGGTAAAACCTGGTGCTGACACCAAGAGTGATGAGTTTGGGGATTTTCGTGAGCAGGACACACGAGCGGATGATTGGGACACTTTTGATTTGGGAAAAGTGAGGTTGGATTTTGTCAATGGAGGGTATGGGGCTTGGCTGTATTTCAAGGTGAATATACGATTTGGGACGGATTTGTTTCAAGGCAAGATACACGAATTTAATGTGGACGCATCCCCAGTAAGAATAGATAGAGATGATGGGCTTGATATTACGGTGCCAGATGATTGTTATTCGCACTTGTATAGTCGTATGGTTTCCGTAGAGGGATTAGGGTCAAAAAATGTAAAAATCACGCTTGCGTTGGTTTATGATAAGACTGGGTATGAGGGGCAATCCACTTATAGGGCGTGGTGGCAAATTGATGGCGGTTTTGGGAAGCCGTATGAAAGCAAGGTGGAAAATCAAATCGTTTGGTTCTGACAGTGGTCTTTTTGGGTGGCGATAATGAGAGTTGTTGTCGCCTCTTTTTTGGAGTGAGATATGATAAAGATTGAAAACTTGACCAAGAGATACAAGAATGCAGAAGAAGGGGAGCCTGCGGCTCTTTGTGATGTGAGTTTTGAATTGCCAGATAGAGGGTTTGTTTGTGTGTCGGGCAAGTCAGGGTGTGGCAAGACCACGCTCCTCAATCTTTTGGCAGGGATAGATGTGCCTAATGCTGGGAGCATTTTGGTGGATGGAGTCTGCTTGGGGGATAAGTCTCCCAAGCAGATGGATTTGTATCGTAATGCAAGCGTGGGGATGGTGTATCAAGATTTTTGTTTGTTGGATGATTTGAGCGTGGGTGATAATGTGGGGCTTTCACTTTTTTTGCAAGGGCAAGGGTATCAAAAAGAAAAGGTGCGTGAGGTGTTGGAGAGTGTGGGGTTGCGTGTTGGGCAAGGGAGAGCGATACAAGACATTAGTGGGGGGCAAAAACAAAGGGTGGCGATAGCAAGGGCACTCATTAAAAATCCGCAAATCATTTTGGCGGATGAGCCTACGGGCAACTTGGATGGAGAGACTGCGGATGATATTTTTGCTTTGTTTGCAGAGATTGCAAAAACCAAATTGGTGGTGGTGGTGAGTCATGACCAAGAACGAGTGGAGAGGTTTGCGGATAGGGTTGTCAAGTTGGATGAGGGTCGTGTGGTCAAAGATTGTGTTTTGACAGAGGGGGTTGTGCGATTGGCGGAAGTTTGTGCGTGTGAGGTGGGAGTGTGTGATGGGAAGAACCGAGCAACTTTGGGGATGAAAACAGGCAAAACGATGGGGATGGGTTTGCAGATACTGTGGGGCAAAAAAATCAGGGCGCTGCTTAGTGTACTTTTGTCTGCGGTGATGTTTGGTGTTTTTGCTTTTTGCGTGATTGTGTGGCGTGTGGATACGGTGCGAGCAGAGATTGGGTATTTGCATAGTGTGGGGATTGATAAAGTTGTGATGGAGGATTATTACAATCTTGACGCAAATCAAGAGTTGAGAGAGCGTAGTGCGAAAATGGACGAATTGGTGCAAAGGGGGTATGCGTGGGACTTGCAGACAGTGAATGCAAAATATACGGCACAAGGGGATGATGTTTTTGCAAAACACTACAATAGTTCTAGTTATGCTTTGGTGGTGGATGGGCAGGGCAAGGAGTTGGAGAAGCGAATGGGGGTTGAGCCTATGACCGAGGACAGTCGCTTGCCTATTGCAGAAGATGAAATTGCAATCACGGACTGGCAGTTTCAAGTCTTGAAAAACAATGGGTATACAGGGTTTGATGAATCTGGAGTTGGTGGGGATGGAGAAAAAATTGAAATCAACTCGCCACAAGATGTGTTGGATAAGAAGGATATTTTGGTTAGCCTGCGGAGTTGGCGGATGGTGGGGGGGGATGGACCGGGTGGGTTGGTCAGGCGTAAAGTCAAAATTGTGGGGATTTATCAGACGCAGTTGGGGATTTTAGACTATGGGGCAAGTGACACATCTTTGGGGTTTAAGGATGGTTTTTGGAGTGGTGTTTCGCCGATGGGGTTACCCATCATTGGGAGAAGTCTTGCCAATCAATTGGTGCAAAATAGAGATGACAATCTTTATTATTTGGTGGATACGACCCAAGAGAGCGAATTTGGAGAGCATCAAGAAGGGGATACATTGTATAGGACGACCCCCATTATGTGGACTTCTGGCGAGTTTGGAGCGGTGCGTGGGGTGCAAGATATGTTTGGGGAGACGGTGGCTTGGGTAACGCTGGGTGTGGGTATTTTTGCGGGGTTGTTGTTGTGGAATTTGATGAACGGGTGCATTGCAGAAACAAAAAGGAAGATAGGTGTTTTGCGTGCACTAGGGGCGTGTAGGGTGGATATAGGCAAGATATTTGGCACAGTGGCTGCGTGCATAGGGATATTGATGTTTTTGCTGGGGAGTGTGGTGTCGGCGGTTTTTTGCATACTAGCAAATCGTGGTGTTGAGGCGAATCAATACTACAAAAACATTTTTTCGCCTGGGGTGTTGAGTAGTGGGGTGTTATTGCTTCTTTGTGGAGTCATTTTGTTTTTGACCACCTTTGTGCCGATTTGGCGGATTGTAAGGAAAAGTCCCATAGAGGTGATAAAGTATGCGTTGGCGACGAGTTGATGCGGGGCGACCTTGCGAGTGGAGCCGGGATGTGTTTGTGGCTTGATAAAAATAAAAAAATATTTTTTGAAAACCTGTCAAAAACGCTTGACAGGTTTTTTGTATTGTGGTATAATAACAATCTACCATTTGTACAGTATTTTGTTTTTGTGGTCGGCAGGATGGTAATGTTGATTGCGTGGACAAGGTGTGTGTGAGGGGTTGGGTTGATATAGTGCGTGTTTTGTGAGTTTTGTGACCGTGGGTTGCCTTTAAAACTTTTTGAAAATATTTTTGAAAAGTGGCGAAAAACAGTTGACAAAAGATTGCAAAATGTGTTATTATATATAAGCTATCAATTGAGATAGCGTTTTGATTTGGTTGCGAGAGTGACCAAAAGCACAAGTATCAAACTTGTTTGATTGTTTGGATGTCGTAGCGATACGCCAAAAGGACGAGCGAACTTGCGATACCTCTGGCATTTACCCTTGGTTTGATTGTGGCTTTGGCTAGCGATTGAAATTGAGAGGGCAATGCTTTTTTTGTTGCTTTGCACCACGCTGTTGCTGTGGTCTCAAAACTGTTTGCACATTGACAACTGCATAGGAGAGTATTTGTATGAATGCCGTCAAGTCTGCTCGCAAGAGTGGGGGAGATTGTATGCAACAAAATATTCAAATCCAAAATAAATAAGAAGCGAGTAAAATATCTAATAACGAAAGTAATCAAGCAATTGATGAAATCATAAAGTAATTGGTAATACGAATTGCGTAAACGAATAATGGCAACCTAAAATTGTCTATTCTGCAATAAAACCGTGTTTTATAGAGTTATACTAGTTTCTTGCAAATTCTTAAAAATGTCATTTGACATTTGCTGACGCAAGTTGGCAAGTGTTTTTGTCAAAGTAAAGACCATAGTGTTTGACAATGTCAAACATCTAGTAGTAAAAGGATTAGACGAATTCAATCAAGAATTGAATAGTATGAGTGTCATTGAACACTTGTATAGATTAAGCTACAAAGAGCGTATGGTGGATGCCTTGGCATCAGGCGCCGATGAAGGACGCGATTAACTGCGATAAGCCACGGGGAGCTGTAAATAAGCCGTGATCCGTGGGTCTCCGAATGTGGAAACACAATTGGATTAATCTCCAATTACTGTTGTGCGTAAGCACACAGAGGGAACCAGGGGAACTGAAACATCTTAGTACCCTGAGGAAAAGAAAGTAAAAAAACGATTCCTTTAGTAGTGGCGAGCGAACGAGGAAGAGCCCAAACCCATTGTAGAAATACGATGGGGGTTAGGACTGCATTTAGTATTGTTTGAGGGTAGGTGAAGTTTAGTGGAAACGGCACCAAAGAGGGTAATAGTCCCGTAACCGACACCCAAGAGCAGCGAGCAGTATCCAGAGTACCGTCAAGCACGAGAAATTTGGCGGGAATGCGGGAGGTCCATCTCCTAAGGCTAAATACGACCTGATGACCGATAGTGTACCAGTACCGTGAGGGAAAGGTGAAAAGTACCCCGTGAGGGGAGTGAAATAGTACCTGAAACCGTATGCTTACAAGCAGAAGGAGGGCAACGCAGCAATGCAGGCCTCACTTCGTACTTTTTGTAGAACGGACCGGCGAGTTATGATGTCTTGCGAGGTTAAGTATCTAAGATACGGAGCCGAAGCGAAAGCGAGTCTTAAATGGGCGACTTAGTAGGATGTTGTAGACCCGAAACCTAGTGACCTAACCATGAGCAGGATGAAGCGGGGGTAAAACCCCGTGGAGGTCCGAACCGACTCCTGTTGAAATAGTAGCGGATGACTTGTGGTTAGCGGAGAAATTCCAATCGAACTGGGATATAGCTGGTTCTCCTCGAAATAGCTTTAGGGCTAGCCTCAGTATTTAGTATGCCGGGGGTAGAGCACTGAATGGGCTAGGGGCCTTCACGGGTTACCGAACCTTATCAAACTGCGAATACCGTGCATATATGACTGGGAGTCAGACTGTGAGAGATAAGTTTCATGGTCAAAAGGGTAACAGCCCAGATCCACAGCTAAGGTCCTCAAATTGATGTTAAGTGGTGAAGGATGTGCAATTGGTTAGACAACCAGGATGTTGGCTTAGAAGCAGCCATTCATTTAAAGAGTGCGTAATAGCTCACTGGTCGACTGATTGTGCGCCGAAGATTACCGGGGCTAAAACATCATACCGAAGCTTGGGGATTGCAGTAATGCAATCGGTAGAGGAGCAATGTATACACGCTGAAGTCGTATCGAAAGGGGCGATGGAGAGTATACAAGAGAGAATGCCGGTATAAGTAGCGAGAGGGAGGCGAGAATCCTCCCCGTCGAAAGCCTAAGGTTTCCTGGGGAAGGGTCGTCCTCCCAGGGTAAGTCGGGACCTAAGATGAGACCGAAAGGTGTAGTCGATGGACAACAGGTTAATATTCCTGTACTGCCGTACAGTTTGATGCAGGGACACAGTAGGATAGTGTATCCACCCAGATGGTAAGGGTGGCCAAATCGTGAGGCTTGTGAGTAGTGAAGTACGCTCGCAGTAAGGCTAGGCGATGATGGGTAATAAATAAGTGCATGAATTCACACTGGCGAGAAAAGCTGCTAAAATTAGTTGTAAGGCACCCGTACCGCAAACCGACACAGGTAGGCGGCAAGAGAATTGCAAGACGAACGGGATAACCCTTGTTAAGGAACTCGGCAAAATGACCCCGTAACTTCGGAATAAGGGGGGCCTACTGAGGGTAGTTGCTGCAATGCGACGAGAGTATGTAGGCCGCAGAGAATAGGCCCAAGCAACTGTTTATCTAAAACACAGGTCTCTGCGAAATCGTAAAGATGACGTATAGGGGCTGACGCCTGCCCGGT